>Ga0233448_1000512_pt1 | contig 41361 bp, 69 predicted proteins | sample SI_124_October20_2_FD_183015 | JGI IMG/M metagenome (GOLD analysis project Ga0233448, IMG submission 183015) | Seawater microbial communities from Saanich Inlet, British Columbia, Canada - SI_124_October2016_150_MG | ecosystem: Environmental > Aquatic > Marine > Inlet | place: Canada: British... | reverse complement strand
AGGAATTAGATGAATTTCTAATTGATAATGATTTAACAAATGATGAACAAGATGAATGGCTCAATGAAGCTTATGAATGCTATGTAAGTGAATATCAATGTAGAGCTTATGATGAATGGAAAGATGACAGAATAATGGGAGATGAATAATGAAGAAATTAAAATTAGAAGAAACAATCGTAAGTATGGTTCTTAATCCTAACAAGAAATTTAGGTTAGAACATTGGAGTTTAAATAGTGATACCTTTGATGATGAGTATATCTATTGGTGTGATAAGTATAAGAGATTTAGAGGCAATGGTAATATTGATGAAGATATAAATGATTACTGTACAGAAAGAGATGGTTGGGTTGAATATATTAGTCCTAATAAATAACATAAGAAATGTATGGAGAATAAGATGATACAAATAAAAAATAGATTTTCATTAGAAGTAATTTTTGAAAGCAAAAAAGATACAGTCAAAGAAGCAGTAATAGAAGCGGTTATTAACGGTACTGATTTAAGAGGTGCTAACTTGTGTGGTGCTAAGCTAAGAGGTGCTGATTTACATGGTGCTAATCTAAGAGGTGCTGATTTACATGGTGCTAATCTAAGAGGTGCTGATCTAAGATGTGCTGATCTATATGAGGCTAATCTAAGAGGTGCTAATTTATATGAGGCTGATCTAAGAGGTGCTAATCTATATGAGGCTAATCTATATGAGGCTGATCTATATGAGGCTGATCTAAGAGGTGCTAATCTAAGAGGTGCTAATCTATATGAGGCTAATCTAAGAGGTGCTAATCTAAGAAGTGCTGATCTAGAAGGTGCTAGTCTGTTAGCAAGTGGAAATATGAAGGAATTGAGGACAATGCAAATTGATACTTATAAAATAGGATTTACACTTGATACCTTGCAGATAGGATGCCGAAGACATAAGATAGAAGAGTGGAAAAGCTTTAGTGATGAAGAGATAGCAGAAATGGATGATGGTGCTTTAGAGTGGTGGAATAAATTTAGACCTATTATATTTAATATTGTAGAGGTTTGCTATGAAGATAAATGGAAAGGAAAATTATTAATTGAACTAAGCAAGGAGGACAAACAATGAAACTAGTAATTAGAAAGAAAGATAATTATAATTTTATCTTAGCAGATAAATTAGATAAACCAAAGATATATACTATGGCTGGTAAAGATATTATTAGTAACTATGACAATCAAGATTACTTCTATGGAACTATTCATGGAGCTATATATGGATTGCTTAAACATAGTAAAAAGAATAAAGGTATCTCATTAGAAGATATTCCTAATGAATTAGCAAAAATTAAACCTAATAGTGAAGATATTAACTACAATCAGTATTTAGATATAGATGCAGATAGTATGTTAGCTATCCTTGAACTAAGCAACTAGGTAAATAGAGCAAAACTATTACTAGGCAAAACATTGTATGCCTAAACATAAAAAGAGCTATAAGGAGCTATACGTGAGTAAAGAAAACAAGAAGATAGGAAGACCTAAAGGTGAAGATAAAAAACAATTATCTTTTAAATTAAGATTACACACAGTGGAAACACTTAAGGGGATACAAGAAGATACAGGAAGAACACAATCAAGTATCATAGATCTAGCAGTAGATATGTATGCTGGTAGTCTAATAAAAGGATAACCATGAGTTTAAGGGAACAGGAATTAGTTATAAGAGTATATCAAATACTCTTAGAGGAAAATCAAAATCAGTAGGAGGTTTTAAATGGAAATTCAAAATTTAACACAAGGAGGGGTTGCAAAATGAGTTTAACGAAATTACTTGAGAATACTGAAGACAGAGAAGATAATATTAATTTAGCAATCGACGCCTGACTCAATTCTTTTTCTTAGTTGTTATAAATATAGAGATAAATGGGATTTAGAATTAGCTTACTTTGATTTTAGTGGTAGAGTTAAATCTATCGAAAGAGAATGTTATACTAAAGCATCAAATGTAGATGAGATTGTTTTATGCTTTACTGCTAAGACTAACTTTAGATATGACATATATCCTGAGTATAAAGATAGTAGAAAGAAACAAACTGATGAAGCAGGATTGTTACTAAAAGAAAGAGTTAGAGAACTAAAGACATTAGTGTACAAAAGAATTAAAACTATGTGTGATGTCAATGTAATAGTAGAAGCAGATGATCTAGTTATCATGTATGCTAATCAAGGTTATTTAATATCTGCTATGGACAAAGATATTATTCATCAAACACCTACTCAATGTTTTAACTTCAAGAAGTGGGAATGGAGTAAAGGTTTAGATAGTGTAGAAATTAACACTAATAGATTAATCCAATCTATAGAGGGAGACTCAACAGATAACATCAAAGGAGTCAAAGGTATGGGTAAGGTTAAGGCTGGGAAGTTTGTAGCTGATTTGACTAGTGGGACTAATACATTTACTGATTATGTAAATCTATTCTCAACACCTGAAGATATGTTAATGAATATGAGATTAGTTGATATGCATCAATACAATGGTACATTAACTATGACAACAGTTCAAGACATAAGTGACATGATTGATACTATCACAATAGATGACAGTGATGTATCTTTTTAGTTTCCAAAATCTTTAAATAAAGCAATAGCAAAAACAATACCAATATCAATAGCAACACTCAAGCTTGACTCAATGTTGACTCAATGTTGACTCAAGGAAAGAACATATTGTTTCTATATAAGTTACATATAAGGCGAGAACGGATATAGTTCTGAACAACTAAACAAAAAGGAAGAAAATGAAGACAACAAACAAGAAGGGTATGTTAATCACTCTTGATGAAGATTCAAAAGAATATCTTAGAAGTTTAGCTGAAATAAATTCAAGCTCTATGAGTTATGAAGTAAGAAGGTTAATTAAAGATGAACAACGAAAGCACAGAGAAAAAGAAGGCAACACTAAATAGTTTTATCTCTTTATGTGAAGCAAGTGATGGAGGTAATATTCCAACAGGATATACCTATAGAGATGTGTCAAAAGTCATTAGTGAAAGGTATCCAACACAATCTGTCGAGGTAGTCAAAGTGTTCTTTAGAAGTAAAGACAGAAAGACTAACAATAAACCATTCACTTATCCTGAGGAACTACCAGTAGGAACAGCCACTACAATCAGTAATGATTTGTATGATGTCAGAACAACTGTAGGAATTGCTTATGGTCAAATTGTAGAGCCAACAGCAATGAAAGAAGAATATCAACCAACAGAAGAAGAGTTAAAACTAATAGAGGAGTTATCGTGAGTAGAATAGTATTAAAGAATGAAGACTGTTTAGTAGCAATGGATAAAATGATTGAGAAGATTAGTAGCTTTATATATGAAAGAGGACTTAATCTTAGTGGAGGAATTAAAACTACTCCTAAACAAGAAGGTATTGAAGCAAGTGCTTTAATTGATACTGTAAGTATAGGTGTAGAATATTCTGTTGGAAAACTCTTTATTAGAGCAAACTTTAGAGGAAGTAAGAAATACTTTGAGTTTCCCATAAAAGAAGAAAACTACGAGAAGTGGGGCGAAAGAATAAAAATCCTATACATAGACAGTACAGCAGATTTTGATTTTGATAACTCAGAACCAGTAGATTTTTAAAAGGAAAAAAATGAACAATAGTATAATAGAAAAATACGATATTAAAGATTACGAGCAACCTGAAATAAATATTCCTGACTTTAAAGAAAAGCATGGAATTATTCTTATAGTCGGAACTAGTGGGAGTGGAAAAAGTACGATACTAAAAGAATGTGGGCTAGATAAAGAAATTAATTTTGATTCGAATATAAGCATTATTGATAACTTCTCTAACTATGAAAATGCTGAAAAGTTTTTACTTTCCGCTGGTTTAAGAAGTGTACCTACTTGGTTTAAAAATATAGACAAAGTTTCAAATGGAGAAAAACATAGAGCCGAAGTCGCACTATCTCTTGATAAAGGAATTAACTGTATTGATGAGTTTACGAGTGTTGTAGATAGAAATACTGCTAAATCTCTATCAGTAGCATTAAGAAAGGGTTTTGATAAAGGAGACATTACTAATCTGTTTATTGCTAGTTGCCATAGTGATATAATCGAATGGTTACAACCTGATTTTATATACGATACTGATATGCAAAAATTTATTCAAAAGGATTCACTTAGGAGACCAGAAATTAATATTGAAATCGTTGCTAGTTCCCACGAAGATTGGATTTATTTCAAAAAACATCACTATTTAGACACCAATATGAGCAAGTCAGTTCATTGCTACACTGCATATATAGAAAATATGAAAGTTGGTTTTTTGTCAATAATTCACGGATGTGGTAGAGACATAAGAACATACTGGAGAGAAAGTAGGCTTGTTGTTCTACCTGAGTTTCAAGGGTTAGGAATAGGAAAAGCCCTAAGCAATACAATAGCCAACGAATATACAAATAGAGGACTTAGATATTTTTCAAAAACTTCACATCCATCTATGGGGGAATATAGAAATAATAGTGATAACTGGAGACCAACAAGTACAAATATGAAAAAAAGGAAAAGTTATTTAAAGAAAAATGGAGAAGCTAGAATATCTAAAGGATTTGGAAAAACTGAAAAGACCATACTGAGAGATGCGGACAGACTCACATACTCACATGAATTTATAGGTACAGAAATGGATGATGGGCATTTTGATATAGCTAAAGATAGAATCAATGAATGTCAAGATTTGTAAGAAGACAATGAAGGCTATTGTATCTAGTAAAGATACTATCCTGAAGGAAAAAGATTTAACAGTTGAAGAGTATGGTGAGTTAATGAGAGAGTTGATACCTGAAGAGATGTTAGATACTGTTAGATTAGCTGACAAGTTATTTAAGTCTAAAAATTTTACATTTAAGGAGATATAATGAACATTTTAAGTTTATTTGATGGAATGAGTTGTGGTAGGATTGCTTTAAAAAGAGCAGGAATTAAAGTAGATAATTATTATAGCAGCGAGATAGATAAATATGCTATTCAAGTGGCAGATAAGAATTATCCACAAGATGCTGACAAAAGATTAGGTAGTGTTATTAACTTAGATGCAGATTATCTAAAAACACTAGATATTGATATGATTATTGGTGGTTCACCATGTCAAGGATTCAGTGTAAGCGGGAGTCTAAAAGGGAGTGCTACAAAGTGTGGAAAAGATGTAACTACTCTCGAACAATACTTAATGCTAAAAGAGGAAGGTTTCGAATTTGATGGTCAGTCTTATTTGTTTTGGGAATATGTAAGAGTATGGAAGGCTATACAGCCTAAGTATTTCTTTTTAGAAAATGTGAGAGTAACTAAAAAATGGCTACCTATGTTTAATGAGGCTATGGGTGTTGAGCCAATTATGATTAATAGTTCTTTAATGTCGGCTCAGAATAGAGTGAGATTTTATTGGACTAACATACCTGGACTTGAGCAGCCACAAGATAAAGGGATTTTACTTAGAGATGTCCTAGAAACAGATATAGACACCTCTAAGTATAAAGTTAAACCATCTGTTCTTAAGAATATAGAAAGAGATCACAATGAGATTATAAAATCAAACAAAGACTTCTTTACTATGAAGACCACCAGTGGCTTTCAAGACAACAAAGTAGGACTAAGAAAGACACCATGCCTAAGGGCGGGAAATAGTGCGACATATATTCTCCAGGTTAAAGAAGCCACAAAGAAAGGCTATACAGAGATACAAGATGGTGATTGTTTTGATTACAGTGTTCCAAATTCAAAAACAAGACGTGGCAGAAACATGAAAGATAAATCTAACTGTCTACAGACTTCTAACGGATTTATGAGATATGAACATCCGACATATAGAAAGCTGACACCATTAGAATGTGAAAGACTACAAACTGTTCCTGATAATTATACTGAGGGAGTTTCTAATTCACAAAGATACAAAATGTTAGGTAACGGCTGGACAGTAGATGTGATAGCACATATATTTAAAGGTATTAGAGATGATTAATATAAGCTTTATAAAGTTAAAAGGAAAAGTTACAGATGCATATCATCTTACACTAAAGGGTTGGAGATCTAAGGCAGTTACTTGGGAAGACATACATAAACCTATGTCTAGTAGTAAAATACAATATTCATGCTATGCGTGGGACAAAGGAATCAAGTCTAGTAAGAACTTTGATAGATCTAATCAGAACTGTATCATTATTGATATCGATGATGGTATGTCTATAGTAGATTTTCAATCTTTGTTTAGTAAATATAAATATATCATTGCTACAACTAAATCACATCAGCTTGAAAAGAAAGGTATTGTTTCTGATAGGTTTAGAGTATTAATACCAGCTATTAATATTCCAAGAGAACATGATGTTTACTTTAGAATGTTAGAACTAATGTTTCCATTCAATGATGAACAGACTTTAACTAAGACTGCTTCATTTCTAGGAACAAGTGATTGTATTGTTTTAAAGAACGAAGGTAAACTATTAGATTGCTTTAAAGCTAAAGAATTGGCTAAGAAACAACTAGAATCTGAGTATGTTGAAAAGATAGTTATAGATAAAGATTTAATTAATAGTTATGGTAGTAGTAGCTTAGAAGATATTAAAAAACAACTAACTACTGAGATGATACAAGATGTATTAGAATCTATTGGCATAGAGTTTGTCAATGGTAAGTGCAAGTTGAGACCCGAAGAGAATACAAGTAGTGCTAAGATATATGAATCAGGATATATATGTGACTATGGTTCTAAAGAAATAAGTGGTGATATCTTTCATGTACTTATGGAGTTAGAAGGTATGACTTTTAGAGAGTCTTTAAAGTATGTACAACAATTCATATAAAGGGAGAAAAGATGTCAACATCAAAAAGAGAAGAGGTAGATTATCAAGCAATAAGACATGCCATGATAGAAAGATATTTAAGTCCACAAGTTGAAGTGTGGTTTGATAGATCCGTTATGAGAAGGTATGTTGGGCTAGGATATAAACATAATGGAGAGGTCTTTACTGTGAAGATAGAGATTAAAGGAGATGAAGATCATTATCAAAGCATAATGGATGGTGCTACCATGGTACAAGGAAAGATAGATGAACAAATATGACAAAACAAAGAAAGGTGTGATAACTAAGCTTTATAGTCATCAGAGGTCTAAGTGTAAATCAAGAGGCTTTGATATGCCAGCCTATACAAAAGAAGAGTTTGGTTGGTGGATTATGAATCAAGATATATTTCATATACTGTTTGAATACTGGGAAAATACAGGACATACCAAAAATATGAAACCAAGTGTAGACAGAATTAATAATCACAAAGGATACACTCTTGACAACATACAGCTGATGACTTTCCAAGATAACAGAAGAAAAGGGCACTATGATTGCATAAGAGGAGATATAAGCTCAGGAAGACCACATAGAGCTGTAAGACAAGTGACTAAAGATGGAACGAATGTTGGTACTTATATCTCAATCAATGAAGCAAGTAGAGTGACTGGCATAACTGTTGGGAACATAGCTAGTTGTGTAAACATCAACAAAAAACAATATACAGCAGGAGGATTTGTATGGACATACGAAAATTAAATCCATTGGTTCAAAAAATGGTAAAAGACTTACAGAAAGCTAAACTATCAATGGGACTAGGATTGGCTTGTAGTGCTGTCCACTTTAAGATGGCAAGCATTGCAGGACAGATGAGAGTGTGTGTAGACACAGAAGCAGGTTTTGGTACAGCAGTATCAAATTTCTATGGTTTGAGCTTTAGCCCTAGTGGGAGTGGTAAAAGTATTGGTGTTAACTTGCTAGACAATATGTACTTCTCTTTGGCTTTTGATTACATGAAAAAAGAGGTATATCCTAAGTTTAAGAAGAAAGCTATACAGAAACTAGAAAATGACGGAATAGAGAGAGCTTTGCAAGCTTGGACTCCTAAAGCTTCTAATGCTACTTTGTCTGGACTGTATAGTGCTAGTGAAACAGCATATCTTGTAGGAGTGGGAAATGTTAACTTATCTGTAGATGAAGTAGCTGATGCAGTAGTGGGCAAAGCTGATTTGTTTGATATATTGCTGGAGTGTTATAATAATGGAGATTTTCCAGCACAACTAAAGAGGTCAGATAATAATCCATTAGACATAGATGGAATACCAGTAAACCTATATGCTTATGGAGACAAGTCAAAGCTAATCAATGGAGACAATATTGAGTTTGCTTTTCAGAATTTATTAAAGACTGGATATGGAAGAAGGTTTGTGTTTTCAGACGATAAAACAGTAGAAGTAGAAGAGAGATCTCCAGCAGATGTAGTAAAAGAGATGAGAGCTACTGAACAGATAAAGAAAGATAGACTTCCAGACAGGGAAAGAATAAGAAATCTTATATCTGCAAAGAAGATGAATAGTGTGTTGACTTTAACAGATGAAGCTATGTTGTTCTATGCTCAGGTGCAATGTGAAGGTGAGAACTTTGTTAAGACTAATAAGGGATTGGCAGAAGCAGTACAGTCTGATATGCTTAATAGAGTATTTAAACTTGTTAAGTTGGCTTCTATTTATGCCTTCTTTGAAGAGAAAGACAAAGTAGAGATAGAGCATATGCAACAAGCAAAAGAGATAATAGATGAATCTAGTAGGGTATTAACAGAGATTACTAAACTAAAGCCCTTACATCATAGACTGCTGGAAAGAATGCTAGAAGAAAGTAATCCTTGCACCAATCAGCACTTTTTGTCTTATCCGTTTATTCCTAGTGGGTGGACAAAGAAGATAGAAGAAGTTATTAAACTAACTAAAGAGCTTAGTAGTGAAAAGAATTATCTATGGAAAGAAGTATCTCGAAAAGGAGTAGTTTATTATAGTGTTACTAAACAAGATGAAAAGACTGAAGAGATATTAAAGGAAGTAGATCAAGCTGAAGAGATTGAAGCTGAGAAACTAAATGATGAGCAAGAAGATTTGCTCCGTCTCCTTTATGACTAGGAGATAGAATGAAAGTTAATATAGATGTAGATTTAATGTGTAAGTCTAGTGATAATCTTAAAAAAGCTTTTGATGACTTGAATATTAAATATAAGTATCACGGAGAAACTTTCCCCTTTAGTAGAAGTGGGCATTATAGCTTCAAGTGTACAAAGAATGACAAAAAGCATATATTAAAATATTTAAAAAAATATGAATACTACATAATTAAGGAGATATAGATGACTGCATACGAGGTTATTATGAATGATTTTAAAATATGGTGGGATAATGAGGGTTCAGGAATGAAGCCAAAAAAAGAAGAGGATATGGAAGAGTTTGTATACAGAATGACTATGTTAGCATGGGATAACGGAGCATTTAAGCAAAGAGAGCAATTTTTAAGGGGTAAAGAAAATGAAAGTTAAAAACAAACAAACAGGAGTAGTTGTAGAAGCTACTAAGATTAATGAAACTACTTATAGTGTAGAAGGCAAGGAAGTAGCTAAAACTGATATGGCTACTATGTATGAGATAGTTAAAGCAGTTAAGCCAGCAGTAGCTAAGCCAATAACTAACAAGATAAATATAGTAGCACCAACAGTAGAGATAGGTGGAGACAAGGTAGCTGAGTTGTTTGATGCGATAGCTAAAGCTAGTGGTCAAATGAAGAATCTTAATAAAGGGAAAGAAGCTTTTAATTATAAATATATAACTCTAGGACAAGTAATTGATATGACTAGAAAGCCTTTGGCTGATAATGGATTAGCTGTTATGAATTTCCCATCTACTTATATAGTAGAAGACCAAGTGATAGCTAGGGTAGAGATGATAGTATCTCATAAAGATGGCTCATATATATCTAGTGTATTTGATGTTCCTGTTAATGAGAATAAGAAACAACAATTCGTCCAGAGTGTAGCTACAATTCAATCGTATTGTGTTCGTTACCATAGAGTTAATCTATTAGGTATAGCTGGGGAAGATGATACTGATGGAGCATAGATAATGATTGGCATTTGTATATCTGGTATCAATCACTATCTATAGAGAAGATTTTATGGCGAAGAGAAAGATGTAAGACCAATATTTATATATATGAATTAAAAGAACACGGAGTGCCCAAATAATGCAAAACTATTCTTAGGAATACAATGTGTAGGGTAGAACAATTAAAGACCGTATAGGTCATCAGGTAAAAGGATAAACAATGCAAGAAGCAGTAAATCTATATGCAGGAATCACGCTAATTAGTGCAGATGACAAAACACCAAAGAGAATGAGAATAGGAAACTATTGGAAAGAAGAAATTAATGGCAAGTATTCAAAGTGTGTATCAATAGAAAGATACAATAAAAGACAAAGCAAAGGATTATAAAATGAGTTTAGCAAATCTATTTAGTGATATACAAGAAGTAAGTGAAGAATTAAAGAATGAAGAACTAGAGAATAAGAGTGGTGGTGGTTTTGTAACTACTAATGGTATTTATAAATCAACTATTGAAAGAGCATATGTTACTGCAACTAAGAAGGGTGGAGTACAGTTTGATTTACATTTAACTGGTGATAACTTAATTAACTTTAGACTATATCCAGTATCAAATAAGAATGGAAAGAAAGTAACTACTTATACTTATAAGGGTAAAACTCAAAGCTTACAAGATTATAAGATGTTAAAGCAAATAGTATTCTGTGCTACAGGTAAAGGTCAAGAGCTAGAAGACATTAAGATTGAAGAGCAAGATATTGAGTTTAAAGAGTACGGTAAGGCAGTTAAATTAACTGTTGGTATGCTAACTGATTTAGTTGGTAAAGAAATTCAATACGGTGTTAGATGTGAAGAAGAGTATAACTATGAAGATGGTGAAACTGATAAGACTTCAATTAAGACTGATGATGAAGGTAATCCTAGATACAAGAAAGTATTGTTCTCAGTATATTCTGCTTTAGGTAAGACTCCTATTGAGATTATTAAGAAAGAAGATTCTATTCAGTTAGCTAAAGATAAAGAGTTCTTACTAAGTGACAAGGGTATTAAGAGAGTTAAATTAGAAGCTCCAGAGTTTGAAGATGATGAGACAACTATAGACATTAATGATGAAGACATTCCTTTTTAATCTATGAGAAATAAAGAAGATTGCTTTAAATATCAACCTGAAATTAAAACGGCTACAAAGGCTAACTCCTTTGTGGCTGGTGGTAGAGTTATATATCTCGTAAAGAAGAATCAGGAAGGTAGAGCAAGCAGGGTGCATAATGCATACGATAAAGATACTAAAATCCTTTTGGCTAGCCATTGGGATAAAGAGTATTTAATTAAGTACCTACAAGGTAAAGATTTATCTTGTTTAGGTAATACACAAGGAGTGCTATTCTAATGGATTGGTATTATAAAAGTGAAGTCTTTAATCCTAATGAACCTATAAATCATTATGGGTTTATCTATAAGATAATATTTGAAGATGGTGAAGGTAAATTATATAGTTACTATGGAAAGAAGAGTCTTTATAGAAAGAAGACTATGCCACCACTTAAAGGATACAAGAGAAAAAGAGTATCTATGATTGAGTCTAATTGGAGACTATATACAGGGTCAACAGATGCTAGTAGAAACATGATACCTATATCAAAAGAGATACTAATGTTTGCTGACAGTAAGAATCATTTATCTTATTCAGAAGCTAAAGTATTATTTGATAATGAAGTTCTATTCAGTGCTGATTGTTTAAATGCTAATATTATGGGTAAGTATTTTGACAATGTTAATAGAAGAGCAGGAGAATGGATTAAGTGGTATGATAAGATGATCATAGAAAAGGAAGAGTAATGGGAAATCATATTGATGCTGTGGAAAAGATGAAAGAGAAAGCAAGTAATAATGTTCAATCTTATAATATTGGTGAAAGTAATTATGCTGAGAAGAATATACAACCATGGCATATATGGGCTGAGTATAAGTTAGATCCATGGAGAGCAGATATTGTTAAGAGGGTTCTTAGAACAAAAGAAGGTCAAGGTAAACTAGACTTAGAAAAGATTATACATATATGTAGATACTTGTTAGAAAAGGAATACAATGAAAGCAGTAATTAAAGGACTACATCCAAGAGAAGATGGCAATGAATATGTTGTTATCTTTGAAGATGGAAGAGAAATTAAGTGTGCAACAATAGATGATGCAATGAAGATAAAGGAAGCAGGATGATTAGTTATTGGCAAAAAGGATTAGCTAAGTGGAGAAGTGATAGAAACATTACTGAACCATCTGGTAATATTGTTATGATGATACATGAAGAAGTAACTGAATTACATGAAGCTGAGATTAATAAAGATGAACATGAGATAATAGATGCTTTAGCAGATATTATTGTACTGTCTGTTAATGAATTAGAACTGATGGGTTATGATGTTGATGGTGTTATGAATGAAGTAGTTAAAGAAATTAGTTCAAGAAATCAATGTCCTAAACAGAAAGAAGATTGGGATAAGAATGGAGCTAATGGTAAGTGGCAAAAGCAAAAAGATCAAGTAGATACTTATAAGGCTAACTACAATGTCTAAAAAGAAAGACTATGTCAGAAAGATAGTAAAGAATGATTCTGGACAATATCTAGTTATGATAAAGGAGGGTTTAGTAGAGGGGTGGTATATAGAAAAGGTCTTTTATACTGAAAGTAATGCTAAGGCTTACCTTAGAAGTAAATAGATAGAGGAGTAGGTTACCCTACTCTTCATTTGTGTTTATAGAACTCATAGCCAATCCAAAAGATCTCATAAGAGTTGCTCTCAACCTTCTGTCTTCTACTTTATTTATTCTTGCTATTAATTTAGCTCTTCCTCCACTCTTTGTTATCTTGCTAATAATATTCTTTGTAGCATACATAGATGTTCTTGCTGCTAAGTAAGGTGATAACTTAACAGTAGCTCCAGCAGCAGCTAGTGCCAATACATCATCAGTCACACTTAACTCATGACCCTTAGCTCCCTTAATTGCCAATTCTATTTCATTTAAGGAGTTCATTTGAATATCTAACTTCTTAGCTTCTGATTTCCCTAGTAGTTTTACTAATCCTTTTTTATCCATAGTCGCATAATTAGATAATACTTTCCTTACTCTTTCTGGAGAGTTAATTGCATCTTCAGCTAGGTCTTTAATTAGAATATCTTGTACTATTTGTTGTTTCTGACTAGGTTTCATTTTCTTAGCAGCAGCTCCTATCTGATTTAAGTTAATCTTTCTATCTACTAACATTTCTCCTGCTTCTTCAGTATATTTCTTTTCTAATACTTTAGATACAGTAGCTCCAGCAGTAGCTTCTTCTCCTTCTTTGATAACCCCAGTATATTCAGTATTGAAGTCTTTAGATAGCTTTCTGGCTTTCTTATATATTCCAACTCCTCCTAAAGCATCCTGTTTGTCCTGAACAGACTTAATAGCTTCTCCATATATCTTTTTGTCTGAACCTATAGCTGCTCTTTGGTTAGCCTTTAAAGAAGACAAAGTATCTTCTAGGTCAGCTACAGTCTTGTTGTACTTAGGACTCAAGAAGGCTTTAATATTCTTAACAGTCTTTACTTCATCTTTTCCTCTTGGTCTATATTCAAACTTAACAGGAGTATCAACTTCAATGCTAGAAGCTACTTCCTTTGCTTCACTGTATGCATTAGTTACTTTCTGCTTGGCTACTTTTGCTTGAGCCTTAAGTCTTCTAACAACATCTGCACTCACTTCAGTAGAAGATTTTTTCCCACTGAATACACTACTTAGAATATTATCCCTAGCTTCAGTATCCATCTTAGTTATTCCCTGTTCATCCAAGTGGTCTAATATGCTATTGATTTTCTTTTGGTCATCAATATCTAGCTTTGATATACTTTTCTTAAATGCAGTATCTATTTCATCAATAGGAACATTAGGGAAAAGTCTATTTATAATAGCTCCAGAAACTCCAGCTGTAACACCAGCAATAGCTCCAGTCTTTCCTGCTTCTTTATAGTCTTTACCTTTTCCTAGCTCAGATAAAGAAGCCATAATAAATTCTCCACCAGCAATAGTACTAATTGCTTTTAGTCTTGCCACTGGTAAGATGTTGGCTAATACTTCTCCTACAAGAGCAGAACCCTCTAGTTTTTTATCTTTTATGGCTTTCTCATTTTCGGCAATCCAAGTATCGAACTGAGAGTATTCTTCGTCTGATAAAGAAGATGCAATATCTTGCCCTACCTTACCTAGACCTAGAAGCATTCTTCCTGCTCCTCTACCCATTCCTTCTCCAGCTTCTAAGGTTCTATCTATAGGAGAAGGAGCTTCCTTCATTTCTTTAAGAGTTTTTTTATTTCTCTCTCTTTCTATTTCATCCTTTACTGCTTTATCTTTTTTTGCTTGATAGTCTTCTTTTGCTTTAATAATAGCAATATCATAATACTCAGTATTGTCTGGATGTTGAGTTCTAAGTTTCTCAATCCTTGCAATAGAAGCATCAAGATGTGTTTGAGCATCTACTGTTTGTTCTTCAATAATGTCAGCTTTAGTCTCAGTAGCTTCAATAGTCTCAGCTTCTTCAGACCATAGGTCATCTTCGTTAACCTCTGTAGCTCCTTCAGGAACAGACATCCAAGTTCCGTCCTTCATTCTGATTTCGCTAGTTCCTTCTGGTATATTTATAAATCCCATATTGCTTATCCTTATTTCTTTGTCTATCTAAAGCTACTAGAGTAGCTCTTTTGTTTCTTATATTTTAATGAATTGTTATATTCATGAGGAAGAGTATCTCTAGTCTTCTTAGCTTTTTTTATATGATACCCCTTCATTGTGTCTGTCATTGCTTTTAGAGTAGCCTTAGCTGTTGTTTCGTCTGACCAATTACCTCCATAAAACATTTTCATATATTCAGCTCTCTCCGTGTCTGATACAGTTGCTCCAGAGATAGCTTTTACAAACATTGCTTTAATAAAGCCAACCCTAGTGTTAACATCAATAGTTCCTATGATATCTTTATCTTCATCTGTTAGTCCAGTAAGAGCTTTAGCACCATGTATTACATTGTCTATAAGTCCTCTTTTATATGTTTTGCTATCTATCTTCTCTTTAACAAGAGTGTTGATGTCGTCAAGAGATTCAATAGTAACAGCTTCAGCTCTTAGCTCATCTCTTGTCTTTGTTAGACTTGCTTCATCTTTAGTTGATACATTTCTCAAGATTTTTCTTTGAGTTGCTTTTAGTTTGTTAACTTTGTTTTTATCAGTTCCAGCAATTAAATTAATTCCTTCAGTGATAGCAGCTTCTGCTTGATCTGTGTCCATATCTTCTTTTACTGCACCTTTACCAGCAGTAGACCTAGTGGCTGTCTTCTCAATAAAGTCTGCTCTTTTCTTTTTAAATTCTTTAGGGTTTGATTCCTTTAGTCTAGCATATTCAGTGTCAAACCATCTTGTAGCTTTTTCTTCTGTTCCAAGAACAATGCTGTCTTTAATGTCTTTTGTAGCAAATACATCTTCCATACTTTGGAACTCCATTCCTGTCTCAGAATATTCAACAGGAGATGTAACATCTTCTTTACCAGTAGCATCATCTATACTAAATATTTCTCCACCAGTCTTTTGAAATACTTTACCATCTTTTATTGTAAGATTAGGATTATCTTTTACTTGAGCTAACTGATCATCATTTGTCCACTTACCATCAATTTCAGTATAGTTTGAATAGTCAGCAGTAGTTAGAGCTTCTGGAATCTTATAACCAAGCTTTGCAGCATTAGAACCAATCTGACTAACCATATCTCTCTTACGCTTTTGAAGTTGATTAACTTGATTCTTTCTTTCTTCTAGTGATAACTTAGAATCAGATCCTTTAATCTTAGCAATATCATCTTCTATATTCTGGAAAGCTTTAGCAGTATCAGTTCCCCACTTCACTTCCTTTGCATCATTGTCTTTCTTTTGTTGGTTTGTAGCCTTTGTATTGGCTGCTACTGTCTTGGCTCTAGCTTGTTCATTTTTATTGAATTCTTCTAGTCCTTTACCTAGTCCAGTATATAGACCACTCATAAATGCTAAACTCATATTACTCTCCTATTTCACTGTATAGACCAGCATAGTCAACTTTATAATATCCATTCTCATCAGTAATAACAAACTCAGGATATATACCCATTAGTTCTTGAGCTAATACTCCATACTCTTCTTCTCCATCAACACCATACTCTTCAGCTACACTGTTCCATTTCCATGTATAGAAGTTAACTCCCTTAACTGTATCAACTAAAACAATATCATTCTTATATCTAATGTCAGACTTCAGGAATCCACCAAGTAGAGTAGATCCTCCACCAGTACCTAGACCTGCTATACCCATAGCCATACTTCCTAATCCTGCTCCAGCTTGTTGTTGCATCTTTTGTTGGTTCATTGCCCATGCATCATTCATCTGTCCCATTTGAGCTGCTGATTGTCCTGCAATCTGAGCACCTTGGCCATAACTAGAAGCTGCTTGACTTAAATAGTTTTGAGAACCAACATATGTACCTTGTCCTGCTGCACTTAATACTTGAAGGTTACTAATACCTTGTTGAGTATTTGCTAAATCCATTGAGTAAGCTGTTTGAGATATACCTTGTTGAGCACCATACATTTGTCCTGCAATACCAGCTTGTTGTTGATATACTCCACCAGCAGTACTCATTCCTGATTGATACTCTTGTCCAGATATTCCAAGCTTTTGCATTCTTTGTTGATCAGATAAACCAATAGCAGATAATCTTGCTTGTGTAGTTGCACTAGCTTTAGCTTGAGCCTCAGAACCATAAGCAGATAATAATGCACTAGCTTCAACACCAGTACCAGCTAATCCTCTTCTTGCTAAGTCACCTTCAATACCTTTTCTTGCTTCTGCATATGCTGCACTAATACCAGCTTGTGCTGCTCCAGTTTCTCTTGATAAGATATCTGCTGATGCTGTACCTAGTTCTGCTTTAGTTTGAGCTAATTGATCAGCATACTCAGTACCAATAGATTTAATGCTATCTACATAAGTTTGAGATAATCCAGTTAACTCACCTTCAAATGCATCAAAGTCTTCTTGTTGTTTAGCTACAAAAGTTTCAGTAGCTTTCTGCATCTCTCCAGTTGAACCAACTAACACATCTCTTAATAAAGTATCTGTAGTTAAAGAACCTTCTGCAGGTCTTGTTCCTGTTAAGCTTTCTTGTAGATCAGCCATAGCTGTTTGTGCCTCAGATGAGTCTGCATCTCTAAATACTTCTTCGTAATAAGCTCTATCTTCTAAAGCTAAGCCATGCTGCTCTTCAGCTATTACTTTAAGACTATCAAGCTGTTCTGCTTGACTATCCCATAGTGCCTTCTCTTCTGTTGTTGCTTGTCTTTGTGAGTTACTACTTCCTTTACTCATTCTCTACTCCTTCAAAGCTAATTAGCTTTTCTTTTAAATTAAAATGCTTCTTCATAATAGAAGCAGTACCATTCTCTATTCTACCGTTAGTTATTAATGTCATGTTTTGTTCCTTAGCATAATCACTTGTGTTCTTAAACAAAAGATAAGCTGCTTTACTATTTCTGTATTCTGGTTTAATATATGCTATTTCTGCGTTATACACAGGAGAGGTAAGACCGTTAAACTGATCTACATAAGCCAATGTATACCCAACAATGGTTTTGCCCTTGTAGGCTACTATTATGTTCTTAGAATCATTGATCCAACTACCTACTTCTTTATAGAAGAAATACTTAGGAGATATGACTCTATCTGAGAATACTTCCTTTATAAAGTCGTAATGCATACCAACAACATCTTCATAGTCATCTAATGTAAATCTTCTTATTTCCATTCTTACCTCTTTATACTATCTGTTATTTTATTTAGAACTTTAACTATTTGTTCAGTAGTAGCATTTGTAGGTAACTGAGGAATCTTCTTTAATCTCTCAGCTATCTTCTCAAGGTCTCTTACTGCATCTTTAGTTGCTCTATCTTTGATTAGGTTACTTTTCACATTATGCCTTTAGTTGACTGTAATTATATTTAAGTCCTCGAATCTCACTATCAGTGATTATCTCAAACTGTATATTGCTACCTATGCATCCAGCAGGTAATTTAAATCTATTCTTGTTTGTATATACTTTTTTAGATTCACCATCAACAAATATCTCTATTGAATTAGGAGTACCATCTATTGTTACATCTCTATAGTGTTTATCAACATTTGAACCTTCATCAGATATCTCTCCTGTCTTCCATGTTGCAGTCATAGGATTATCTGTTCCTTCTAAAGTATTAACCTTAAAGTTAGAGACATCTTCAATAACAACATTAACTACATTTGTAGCGTAATTAATAAACAATGATCTTGAATCTGGAATATCAATAGTAGTTACATTTGAACCATTAGCAAAGTCAATAATAAATAAACCATTAGAATATACACCATAGTATCTATCTTTATAACCGATAGAATAAGTAATTTCAAATCCTAAACCTGATGTCCATTTCTCTTCAGCATTAAAGTCTTCATATGTTAAGTTACCTACAGTAGCAAATGTATTCCAAGCAATAGATTGTTTAGTGATAACATTAATACTAGATCCATCATACATACATATACCATTCTTTGATACCCATAGCATATAACCATCTAAGTTAGTAATAGTATCTTTATGTACACATCCTTGGTTAAATGGAAGCTTAGTAACAGTAACAGTATCTCTACTGTATCCTTCTATTTGGTATACTCCACGAACAGTAAATGCATAAATATTATTACCAAACTTACCTAGTCCAGTACATTCAGAATCTAAAGCAACAAAGTCTAATGATCCCCAGAATTCTGGTCTACCAACCTTACTGAAATAAACATACTTACCTGATGCTCCCCAGAATGTACCTAAGCTTTCAATTAGCATATCTAATGAAGCAGGAGGTGGTGTATTATCAATAGTTGTTAGTTCTATTCGTGTTATATCAATGTCAGCAGTATTATCTCTATAGCAAGACTCTCCTGCACTACAGATAGTCTCTGCTGGACTCAGTCCTGAAGCAATAAGGTTATAAGTAGGATTATCTCCACCTGTCCTATATATGTTCACAGTATGACCAGTTGGTATTATGTTGTCAAATACATTATCAGAATCTACACTAATCTTAATTGACCTTTTAGCTAAAACATTAATAGTAATAGATGTTGGATGATATGTAGGAGCTGATTCAGTACCATTAGAATCTACAGAAGTAAATGCATAATAGTAAGTACCACCCATAGTTAAGTGACCATTGTCATCAGCAGTATCATTCCATTCTGCAATAGTAATATCAGTTATATTCTGTGGAGAAGCAGGAGCTTCAGCAACAATACCTGCATCTGTACCATCATATCTCATAAGACCATAAGTACCATATCCTGCATTAGACCAATATAATCTATTTGCATATTCTACATAGAATCTTTCATCTGTAGCATCTGTATTAGATATGATATTACCGCTAAAGTAATGACAGTATTTACCTGTCTTAGTTGTTTCTTCATAGCATTGAGTTAGTGGTAATAATGTTCCTGTTTCAAGGTTTACATTCTCACATTTAATACCTTCGTTTCTTCCAATTAAATGAGGACTTATCTTTGTAGATAATCCCCCTTCAAATGTTAGTAATTGCTGAATAGACATTTATTATCCCCTCATTATATAACATAGCTCGTAGTGAACTGGCTCTATTGTATGTGTATGGCTTACTGAGGCTGAAGTATCGCCGTGATTATGTGATGCTCCTCCACCAGTATATGATTCTGCGTCTTCAATAGCATTCCATGTACCATTGTTTCCATATGCAGATGAATTATCATAGTAGTCATTGTTTTGATAGTATCCGTGTTTTTGTTCATGCTTATGACTTGGCATTTCATTGATAGTTAATGTATGGTCTCCAGTCGTGTGATTGTGACTTCCATTGCTAGAAGTTGTTTCAGAACCACCAGTTCCCCCACTTAATGTAGAACCTTTTACAAATTTACCAACTAAGTTAGGAGTTCCATTGTTACCATCACACAACAACCACCCAGAAGGAACATTTGTAGAATTACCAGACCACAACATAACCATACCAGAAATAAATAAATCTGGTTTGTCTAATAAGTCATTAAAGCTAATATCTACATCAGATCCACCATTAAAACTTGCACCTGCAATAGTCCTGCTAGTCTCAAGAACTGCTGCAGTATCTGCATTACCTGTAAGATCTCCTGTAATATTACCAACAACATCACCTGTAAGTGTTCCTGTTAATCCCCCAGTAAAGGTCTTATCTCCACTAATAGTCTGAGAGCTTACCCTATCAACAAGGTCATAAGATAAACCTTGACCGTTGTGACTTCCTTCTCCATTTACAAAATCAACTAAGTCATCTATAGTATCACCTATATGATTGTCTGTATCTATGATCTTAGTAGATCCAATTATTTCTTTCCCTGCTGGGATACTCCATGTATATGTAGCCATTGTTATTCCTTTATCTCAATGTGTGGATAATCATATCCTTCATTTATATTGTATGTTAATCCAAGTTCTAAGTCAATGGACATCAGTCTAGCTTCTCTTAGAAATGCTCTGTATACTTCTAGCCATGCTACTCTTACCTTGGGATTATTGTAATTCCAACAGTCCAAAACAGAACCATTATTGTCTATAACATAAGGAAGAATATCAACAGCATATCCTAATTGGTGAGCAGATATATTTATAGTGCCATCTAGCTCAGATAGTCCTTCGCTGTATAGCTCCATCTGTTCTTCCTTATTTCTGAAACCACAGATAATACTAAAGTCAACATCCGATTCACGTAAAGCCCTTTCGCATAACTCCTGCATTATTGGAGTTACATCTTTTAAATTTCTTATGCTTCCTGTTCCAAACTTAAACATTAAATACCACCTTCACCATAAACTATCATAACTTATTTACTAATTCCTATTGTATACATAAAATACATAACTGTAGCAGCTACTGCTGTCATTAATGCTCTCTTTGCTACGGCACTAGGAACACCTTCTATAGTTTCAATCTTACCTTCAAGTTTAGATGTCTTGTCTTTTAAGTAAGCAATCTCTCTCTTAACAGCATCACATTCATGTGACTCACACATAGTATCTTTTATCTCTAGTGCTAACTTGTCTATATTCTTTGTAGTTTGTTCTTGCATTACTACAAGCTTAGTAGTTACTTCTACTAAGTTGTCTACTTTCTGTTCTAGTGCTCCACTCATATTATAGTGCCTTTAATCCTTTACCTTCTAATGAAGCTAATATGTCTTGTACTAATCCAGAAGTTACTTCATTAGTTGAATACCCTTCTAGTTTCTTTAATCCATATACTACAAGTCTTGTAGCAAACCTCTCTGCTACTGCTTTGAATGCAACCTTAGCCACCATAGATAGCAATATCTCTTTTAATAATACGAATGCTATATTAATCATTTGTTACTCCTAATAATCTCATTTTATTTCCTATTGTTTTGTTTTAAGTTTATAAATTCAATTCTGCTAATTCTTTAGCTAATACTCTAAACTCTTGATATGCTTTATAATCATCTTGTTTAGTATCTTTGTCATTAGTTAATGCAATTTCTGCACCAGCTGAATATTTAGTCGCTATAATTGCTTCTATAATACCACTTCTTGTAGTATTTAATTCTACTTTTGCTTGTAGATATTCAAACCCAACTCTAATATCTTCACTATTTTCATCTTTAATTTCAACTTCTTTAATGTCAAAATTGATTAGTTTCTTACCTTGTAGCAACTCTGTTGCCTCTGGTCTTGTATCTGATTTTACTAACATTTTATACTCCTGGTATCTTGTTTTTTATTTTTAATTGTACAAATATATTCTTAACTTCATAAGTTATATATTTCTTCCAAAGGTTAAATCCATTGCTGAGTTTCACGACTAATAAACTGCCCTTTGTCATATTAAACTAACCTTGCCATACTAAAATGACAAGACCGAGCCGACAAGCGCACCCGAATTACCCGAAGAATACGCCGCATACAGATAGAAAGCACCAGCACCCGAACCATCATCCGCATCACCACCGAGCACCACGACCCTATTCCCTGCAGATTGATAATAGTAATCTGTAATTTTAGTACTTGAACCCGCACCAACCGAAGCAGGGAAGAATCCAGTCCCAACTTGCTCTAAAGTATTTTGCCAACCATTAGCATTTGCCATAGTAATTCCAGCATTCACATAGTCCCCACTAAATACATCATCTGCAAAAGTTGATGGATTATTATTAATAAATGGCACATTATCTTGAATATTAATACCATCTACCCAGTTCCAAATATTTCCAAAGAAGTCTTCAATTCCTCTATAAGACATGAAAGCTAAATCAGCAGCTTCATCATCTGCATCACCTGAATATTCATGATTTCCAGTAGCATTACCAGAGGTATCACTTCTACCATTAATTCCAATATACGAACCATTTGACCAAGTTCCACCTGATAATTGAGTTCTTCCTTGACCAATAGCACTCTGTGAATTAAAAGTACCAAACTCAATAAGCATCAGTAGCTGTACAGCACTAATTAAATTCCAATCTTGCAATGCCCAACCTGAACCAATTGCAGCAGCTTTAGTTCTAAACGAACCTCTAGTCATTGAACCAGCAGGATATACACCACTTGCTGAAATAAGTGTACTTCCACTTACAGATGCACCATAAGCACCAATGTATCTATTTTCAACTTCTACACCAGCTTTTAAAAATGCAGGATGTACGCTATAACCTGATAAGGGCACTAATGAAATTGAGTGTGAGTGAGTAGTTCCCACATAGTTATATTTATAGTAAAACTTAGGTATCTCTACCATTACATTACCATTAGCTCCTGTTAAATCAGCAATTGAACCTGACTCTGTATAGTTTGAATTAATAGAATGTAAATATGCATTTACTGTACCATTTACTGCTAATAAACATCTTCTCATTTTAGATTGGATAGTAGTAAAAGCACTATCTCCAGTTCTTGTATACACGTCCGTAGATTCATTCCAACCTAAACCATAAGCCGTACCAATAGCAATGGCTGCACTTGCTGCTGCATTAGTAGCCGATACACCAGCTGAATTAGCATGACTCTCTGAGTTCGTTGCACTAGTTGCTGCATTACCTGCACTAGTTGCTGACTGTCCTGCTGATGTAGAAGAGTTATTAGAATATGTTAATGCATTTGCTTCACTAGTACTAGCATTGCTTTCTGATGTACTTGCGTTACTCTCAGAAGTACTAGCATTGCTTTCTGATGCACTAGCATCATTCTTGAATACTTCTGCTGCATCTCTAGCATCTTCAGCAAGGTTCATATAATGAACAGTAGAGTAAGCGTAATCTCCATTTGATAATTGAAACTGAGCTGATGTATTTGTTGCCAACAGTTGACAGTCTGTAGCTTTAGCAGAAGCCAATCCTACTTGTTCTGTTGCAGTTGAGGCAGAAGTACTAGCTTCACTAGCTTTAGTTGTTGCTATACCTGCTTGAGCTAAGGCTACATCTTCTGAGCTTCCAGCATTAGATTCACTAGTAGCTGAATCATCTCTATATCCCTCTGCTGTATCTCTAGCTTCTCTTGCTACTGCTATTGCATTAGCTAAGCTGGTTTCAGTTACACCTCTAGTAATATTTACTTCCATTCTAAGTCCTTACTTTCTTATCTATATGCATTCTTCCAGAAAGTAATTTATCATATGTACCATCTGTAGTCTTTGTTGTATATACAACATACTCTTCTAAGTTCTTAACTAGCTTACCAGTGTTTTCTTTACTGATAGTTAAAGTATACTTATCTGAATCAACAGAGAATTGTAACTTACCTATTGATTCACATTCGAACCAACAAGTATAATCATTCTCTAAATCGTTACCATCAGCATCGTCCATGTTTAAATTAAATAAGTATGGATAACCTGCTTCTATTGAAATATCTGAAATAACCTTTGCCATTAGTAATAATATCCTTGTATAACTTCTGTTTGCTCAACATAACCAAGAGCACTTGTCTTCTTAACCGTCTTAACTCCCTGCATATATTTCTGATCAAAGTATTGAGACTTCTGAAAGTTTTCCATATCAGTTTCTTTCTCATATGCTTTACTCATCATAAAATATTTAAGTGTATTCTCATCACCAGATCTAACAGTATCATTAAGGTTCTGATTAGCAGGAATAGCAATATGCTTAATAGATACAGCAACATTAGTTACTGGAGTATTAACATAGATCCTATCATAATCAAGAACAATAATACCATTACTTTCTTCATCTCCAGAAGTATCATCAGGATGTAAAGATCTAACAGTACCATTACTATCTTTAGCAGATATATACCTCAGTATACCATCAACATTATATTCATAAGTACCAGTAAGTAAATTAAGAACTGTAGTCTTAGGCTCTTCTAACCTCTCGCTTGCCATTGCTTTAATACCACCATTGTAGTAATCAAGTAGTTCTGAATCAGACCAATAGTCTCCATCTGTATCTTGAAGTGTATCTCTTGTTTTATGTAGTAAATCTCTAACTGTCATTTATATCCTTTCTATAAACTTAATAAGACCCTCCGAAGAGAGTCCTATAAATCAATAATTACTATACAGTAATATCGAATTTGATTGCTCCGTGAGAACCTGCATTACTAACACCGTCATTAAACACTGCTAATTCAACACCTCTAATAGAACCAATCATGTAACTGTTTTGGTTACCATGATCAAATGCTTCTTCACCATAGATTACTTCATTTGAGTAAGCTAAGAATGCTGCTTGAGCACCCATTAATACTGGAGAACCAGCTGCAAAACCTGAATGTGAATGAATAACAACATTGTCATACTCACCTAAAGCACCAGTGAATAATCTATTGTCTCCACCTCTTTTACCTGCATTAGCTTGAACAGTCTTCCAATCAGCAGATTGTTTAAGACCAACAGCATCATCTGGATTCATTCCAAGAATAAATACTTCTTCACCATTAGCCATAGAAATAGGTCTAATCTTCTTAGTAGATCCTGAAGGGAACATTGCTTCTTTTTTCATTAATACGATATCGTCTAATGCAATTTGTCCAGAAGCTTCAACTGAAGCAGAAATATCTACTACATCAGCACCATTGATAGCTGTAAAGATTGCAGCATCTTCATTTCTTGCCATCCAATCAGTTAATTGACCTTTAGCTTGATTTCTTAAATTAAATGCAACTCTTTGCTCATCTAACTTACCAGCGATTCTTACACCATTTCTGATTTGACCGATAGCTACACCTTGGTCATAGAAAGTCATAGACTCTTCATTACCTGAACCAACACCTTCAAGTGCAGTATAAGTTAATGGGTTATTACCAGTAACTCCAGAACCACTTAATGTACCAGCAAGACCAAACCTAATTGTATCTCCAGCAGACTTTTCTAATTCTCTTTTTACTTGGATAGGAGAGTTTTCATCCGTACCTTTAAACTTACCAAAGAATGTTTGTTCTTGGTATTTCTTATATAAACCAGCTTCCCATTGAGTTTGACTTAATCCGTGTGATGTTAATATTGATGTGTTTGCCATTTTAATTCCTTATAGCTTTTATTGACCAAAGATAGAAGCAAAGCCATCATCAGATTCTTGAGACTTAGTTGAACTAGAGCTACCACCCATCTTATTGATGTTAGGCACGCCATCTTTCTTCTGTTTAGTCTCAAGTCCCATCTCTTTAATAAGCTCAGCTTTTATGCTGTCTCTTAGAGTCTGACTATCTACTTCTTTCTTCTTTGTCTTATTCGTTAAATACTCGTATGCAGTCTTATAAGGTTCAGCACTACTATTGAACTCTTGATTGAACTCAGCATCAGTAGCTACAGCCTCTTGTAAGGCTTCTGGATTAACTGTCTTCCAATAGTTATCAACAGTATTAGCATAAACAGTTTCCTGAATTTGCATTGCCTGAATCTTCATTGTATTCTGCATCTCTTTAAACTTAGCTTCTGGGTCATCCCAAAAGTCATCAGTAGTATCGTCATTATCTGTAGTGTCTTCACTAGCTTCTTCTTTGGCTTTAGACATTTCTCGTAGCTCATTGATATACTTATCTTTATCAGCCATTCGTTTTTCCATACCTTCAATCTGCTTTTGTAGATCACTTAACCTTGAATCATCTGCTGTTTCTGTGTTTGCAGTATCATCCATCCCTGTTGCATCTGTGGTAGCATCAGAGTTTGGTTCTTCAGAACCTTGTACAAGACTCTCATCTTCATTTGGTGTATTTAGTGATGCTTCCGTTGCAGGTGTGGCATCATCAGGAATACCCATTCCTAATTCCTCAATATAATTCCTCATATTAGAATATCCTTCTGTGTTAGATATGCTTCGTTTAATGTCCAGCTCGACATAGGACTATAGTCCCATACCTTCTTTAGCTTTAGCTACTTCTTTGTCTACTGCTCTTGCTGTTTGAGTCTGAACAATCACTGACTGTTGTTGTTGTACTTGACCACCAAGTTGTTGTATTTGTTGTTGTAGTTGTTCAATGTATCCACCAGCTTGTTGTAATTGAGCCTGAAGATCATTCTGTGCTTTAATATCATCAGCTAATTGATGCTTATCTTTAAGAGCACTATATCTCAATAGTACATCCATTGGAACAGGATTAGCAGTTTGACCTTGAATCTGTAATAGTTGAGCAAACTGTTCTTCTCTCTCATTAAGACTCTTAGGAGCATCTTCAATCATAATATCAACATCTTGATTAGTTAGATCATTCTTCTTAGCTAAGGTATTATCATCTAACAGTACAGTATTGTTTACTGGCATAAATGCATAAGCACCATTAGGTTCAATAACTCTAATCATCTTTTCATCTGTATAGAAGTCAGGAACTAATTTCATAGTAATATCAGCAATATCATATCTAGCTATTCTTAACTTGTTCAATAAAGGAACTAAAGTAGTTTGAGAAGCAGCTATAGACATATTAGCTTTCTTAGCAGATTCATATTGACTTGATTGACCTACAAATGCACCATTGATACCAGCAACACCTAATATCTCAGACTTAGCTAATTCTAATAACTGAATATGTGATCCAGCTAGTGGAGTATTATCAATAACTTGAACTCTACCTTCAGCTAATGCACCATCTTGTAACTTAGTAATACCATCAGGTTTAGCAAGAGTCTTCTTAGCTTCATTCCAATCAACAAATGCATTCTCTTCAGCTAATACTTGTTTAGCATTTAAATAATGTAATGCTTTAGAGTGTCTCTTGTTAACTTCTGTTTGAGCATCTACCATATTCTTAACTAACCCATATGGAGTATTGTTAATATCTCTTTCTATAGTATATTGTACAAAAGGAAATTTATCTAAAGTATATGGTTCTTTCTTAAAATAAAGTATTTGTCCTCTAACCCAGATAACAGTAGTAATAGCACCATTCTCATCTCTATACCAAGAATTAATTAATCTAGGTCTAGTTCTATCACCCTTCTCATACCACATATTCTCTTCACTTGAAGATATGAAATAATCACTATCACTTGAAGTATGTTCTCTATATTTAGGGAAAGATTGCTTAACAATATCTTCATCTGTAAATACAGCCCTATGTATTCTTCTACAGTCAGACATATCATCTTTCTTAGACATTGCATCAATAAACATATCCCTATAGTCAACATGAGAATGTCTTAAATCAATAAACTCACTACCATCCAATTCAGGATATACATACATCCATCCTCTACCAGCAACAAATGCATCTTTAACTACAGAATCTAACTCATCATCAGTATTGCTTGAATATTGAATATAATCATATAAACTTGTCTTAACTTGAGCTATCTGTTGATCATCAAGAGTTCTACCAGCCATAGTTATCTTAGGTCTATTCTGTCTTTCTGAACCAATAATAGAATCTATTGCAGGCTTAATATGATTAAATGTAATTACAGCTTGACCTCTATCTCTCAATGCTGATTGTTCTTCAGAAGTCCATTGTGCTCCATGATAGAACTGATACCAAGAAGTAGAATTATCTCTCCATTCTTGATCCCAAGTAGAGTCATCTGAAAACCATCTTTCTAATGGTTCAAGTACTGAATTTGAATTAAGCTTACTAGCTTTCTTATCTGTGTTTGTCATCATGATCCTTATTTTTCAATCTTAATATATTCAATCTTAATCTTTTCTTAAAGTATTTTCCAGTCTGCTGAGACATCTTTCTTGAAGTATTTAGCCCAAGGATCAATTACCGTATTACTCGATGAAACCATATCTCTTGGATACTTTACTTGACCAATAAAGAAAGATAGACAATCAGAAATATCATCATGTGGAGTTCTAGTAAATAGCATTAACTCTCTTTCTAAATCCTGAATACCTTGATCTTGCTTACTAATATGATAAATTCTACCACTCTCATATAAGGGCTGTAGTTGTTCAATTCTACCTTCTTTTGACCCTTTATGACTATAGATTTCTCTCAATGGATACTTAACATTATTGTCTTGCATATACTTCTTAATCTCTAAATACATAGCTCTTTGAGCAGCAATAGTTTCTATCCAAGTAACCTTAGGTTGATACTTCTTCATTAAATTAATCAATAGCTTCCTATTGTCTTGTGGAGTACCACGATTAGCAAATACCTTAACAACATACCAGTTCTCTTTAGAGTCAGTAGCCAATACAATTAATGCACTCTTATCTACTTTTTTGATCTTGGTTCTACCACTTGGAGGCATAGCAGGATCATAAGCAATATAATAATTACATCCTTCAGGAACATCTTTATTCTCAATGTGCTGAAAGTATTCATGCTTGAATGTTAATTCATCATCAGCAACCATAGGATTATTATGCATTTCACTATAAAATACACTCATCTTACCTAGCTCTTGATACATTCTTTTTGCCTTCTCATATTCACTCTTAGGAAGCAACATAGGAGCAATCATATCACCATCTTCATTAACAGCTTCATACTTAGCACTAGTCCATTCTGGATTGGTTAATATTCTATGTAAACAACTCATATCTCTTAATATAGTACCTACATAGCAAACATCATATATACCTCTCTTATTAACAGAAGGTAATACATCAGTAAGAATGAAGTGTAATACTGAATCAGTTCCAGCAGTTTCATTAGTTTCAATATCATCCAATACGATCATATCAGGTCTAGTATCTTTATGTAGTAAACCCCTCATTGATTGTCCAGCACCTTTAGCTACAACTCTAATACCAGTACTAGTAGTAAAATCTGTCTTAGCCCAATCAATACTTTTAAACTCACCAGTTTGTGTAAAGTCTCTCTTTAACTTAGCATTAAATTCTAACTCATTCCTAATACGAATAACGAAATCTTTAGCTTTATCTTCTGAATCAGATACAATAACAATAAACTTTCTTTCCTGAAAGACAATACGATATAAAGCCAACAGGAATGTAATAACTGTACTCTTTGCATGTCCTCTAGGATAAGCAACAGCTTTCAACTTATTATCACTATTCATTAATGCTAACATATCAGTATGTATTACTGGATGCTTACTAGGAAAGTGATCATTGAAGTAAGTCTGTCCAAATAACATTACAGCCTCAGCTTTATCTCTATTTCCTTGAGCATTAATAGCTTTAGTTCCAGACTGATTAGCCCAGAAGTTCTCAGTGAATATTGCACTACCTTCTTGTTCAGGTTTACACTTACTTAGATTCGACAACTTCTAATACCTCAATGTCTATAGCATCTTGATTAGCAGCAGTATGTAGTTTCTTCTGCATAGATCTTAACTCAGTAACAAAATCATCTTTAGATTGTTTAACCTCAACCTTAACATTAATATCTTCCTGAAAAGAAGGCATATGTTCTAACATTACCTTAGATGCAGCAACTCTATCTCTAGGTGATACATCATAATTAACAGCCATACCATATAGATTCTCATACAATGCATGTTTCTTATCAAGGAAACTAATCCACCAAGTCTTATGACTCTGTTCAAATAGTTCTTTACATACTTTAGTTCTTTCAATCTGACTAATTTCTTTCTTAACATTAGCTCCAATAACCCTACTGTTACCTGCAGATCTTTCTATAGCTCTAGCATGTCTATCAGGGAATACTTCTTTTAAAGCTTCTCCCTTCTTACTTCCAGATAGAACCATCAGAACATATTCAGCATACTTACCCTTCTCAGGATCTTCAACTACTTTCATAAGTTTTCGTTGAACATGCTTTTCAATCATCATACTAGAATTCCTCTACTAGAATCTTACATATCTTCTCTCTTTCAACTGGGTCAAATGTTCTACTAAGTAACCCCCTAAGCTTTATTTCTCTTCTTTTATGACCTTCATAGTAATTAACTAATTCAACCTTAACTTCCTGAACCGTAGCCCCAGCATTAACAATATTATCTTCATTGATTTTCATCTTACAATTATTTAAGTGTCTAGTTAGACCACCCTTATTCTTCAGTTCTTTATCACAGTATTCACATATAAACATATTAATCCTTTTTAAGAACTATAACCAAAAGTCGTGAATAATGTCAAGGATATGATAAGTGGATGTCCTGCCATTAGACGATAAGACATTAAACACTTAGTCTGAAACAGAGGGAGAAACATGCAGACTAAGCATATGAAGTATATTGATTGTTTATGTAAAGTTAGCTTAGTTGGATTTTGTATGTGTTTGGAAGAGAATTTTTTATGTTGTATTTTTGTAATATTTGGAAGAGAGCAATACGATTTGTATGGTGTTTTTTTGTAATATTTGTAGAAGGGCTATACACTTATATCTCTATAACCAATTTTAAGGGTGGGGGGGGGTAATTCATACCTCAACATTTTATACATCATCAAAACTGTACATACTTATACCCCATTAAATATATGTCAATATGCAGGGGATTTGTAGGTTTATATGTGAGCATATTAGGGTGATGTGGTTGTTATAAGCTTGATTAAGTCCCATTCCATAGCATCTCCCCAGCATTCCACACCATCCAATAACTCGTAACTTATTAATAGTGTCTTATATCCTATTCTTAATCATTATATATCTAGTTATTCATGCTATACACTAAAGGAAGACATTTATCTTGTTAATAGTGTTTTATATCTGAATAATAAAAGCCTATATCTAAAGGCCTTAAGTACAAATTATGAAATTCTTTATGCTTTTGCATTGTTTTTACTTGACAAAACTATACATCTATGTTATACTTCCCTCAACAAAACAACAAAAGGGGTTAACATGAAATCAACAATATCAATCAACACTAAATACAACCAACCAACAGAGACAAAAGGCTCTAGTATAACAGCTTATTTGACATCTGGTTACACTAACAAACAAATAACAATTGATTATGATTATGCTTTAAATGCTAGCGACAATCATCTAGCTGCTGCTAAAAGACTGGCTAAACAATTCAATGCTAGAGATGTTTTATATGTAAAAGAAACGCAAAGCCAAAGAGGTAATAAATACATTGGGCACATTTACCAAATGATACAAAAATAAAAGGATATAAAAATGAAAACAAAAAATTTAAAAAAAATAACAGAAGAATTTAGCAATATAGACAAAATGCCAATATTTGAAGTTGCATTAAATAATAATGAACATGAGATATATGATATATATATTAAAGATGCCCGATTGTGTGCTAATCACTTATTTATTGAAATTGATACAGACTTCACACTAGATGAAAATTTAAGTAATTTATATGAAATATGCATTAATGACTTAATTAATAAAGGATTATATTAAAAAAAAGATAGATTAAATCACTTAAAATGATTTTGAAGACTAGATAAATAATAAATTTATAGTATGTATTTATTAAGTATATACTATTAAGTTTATAAGACTTAAAGCAACAAAAAAGGATATAAAATAAATAAACTATTAAACACGAACAAAGACAATCTAAAAAGCTTTATATTATTTATAAGCCTATGTTCATTTACCGTATGGATGATATCTATGGCTATTATTTCATTAGATGATACATTGGCTTACCAAGAAGAAGAAGAAGCTAATTATCAAGAATACATTTATATAAATGAACAAAAATAAAGGAATTAAAAAATGAGTAAACTATTAAACACGAATAGCAAGGAATACAAAACAAATATTGAGGCGTATATCTTTGATTGCATTGATTTAGATTATTTTGGATTAGAGACTAATCCAACCGACAAAAAAGAGATATTGCAACTAATATCTAATGAAATTAAATCTATGGCTTTTTACGATCACAATATAAAAAGATATAACGGGAATAGATACGACATATTGTCGGATCATTTACAGGGACTACGATCTTATTTAAATATTGATTTTGCTAACTATGAGATTTTAAAAGTGGTTGCTAAATTGCATAACTTAGATAAATTACCAGATGACAAAGAAGACATTATATTGGACAAATGGTGGAGTCATATATCAAACCATATTTTTAAACTATTTGTTAAATATGGTGTAGAATTTTAAGATAAATTTATAGTATGTATTTATTAAGTATATACTATTAAGTTTATAAGACTTAAAACAAAAATAAAAGGGTAAATTATGAATAAAAATTATATAAATTACGAAAAAACATTGGTGAATGGTGTGAAGTTATTAAAAACTAAAGAATTAGATGTAGTTAAAAAAGGCAAATGGTTTATAATTGATGGTGAACATAAATATAACAGAGAATCATATGGCTTTTTACATACTTATAAAACTCTAGAAGAAGGTCAAGTAATGGCTCAAAAAAGAAATAGTGAGATTTTAAAACAGATTACTATTACTAAAGATAATATACATTTATATTATGAGTTTATGAGTGATAAAGATCTTAAAAAACATCAAGATCTATTTGTTTGTGTGTATTATGCGGGATATATTGGGGAAAAGTGAAAAATTGTTGACCCTAAATACATTAATTGGAGGGGTTGGTTTTATGTGATCAATTTAGACAATAAGGCTATCGCCGAATGTCTTATAAAGAGTCAAAATAAACAGTCATTTGATTTTAATTTGTTAAAAAATGAATTTAGTGAAATGGCGATAAATCAATTTCAAAAAATATAACAAAGAGTATATATCTACTAAATAAACCTTAGTAGATATAGCAAATAATTTCATAGTATATATTTATTAAGTATGTACTATAAGCTTATAAGACTTAAAACAAAAATAAAAGGAGCATAACATGACAAACGTAATGAAAGAACTAAAGGACGCTATCAGTCCAGCACAACTGAGCGACATAGTCGCATATAACATAAGGCTAAAAACACACAATCCTAACTATAAATGTGGTATAGATAACGGGGAGTCATTCCTAATTCGTGCCTTAGAGATTAAAGGGGTAGAGATAGACAACTACACTATCCCGACAGATCTAGAGTACGACTCTGGGTTTGGTGTGCAACACCTAAATGGAACTGTACTGTTAAACAACGGTACGTGGCTCACTAGAGACGAGGACGACGGGTCAGAGTGGTGGGAACTACATACAGTCCCAACGGTAGAGCAATTAATTTCATAGTGTCTACCTAAAAAATAGATATTTTAAAGTTATTTAATAACTTATTCGCACCACCTGAAAGAGCAGCGAATCAAAAATAAAGTTTCATAAGGTGTATGTTAGTTGAAATAGGACTAACCTAAACATAATATTTTAATATATTAGTATGCTTACAAAGTAGGTATATATTATATTAAGTGGATATATGACATATACAGAATGTATAGCCATACAATCAAAGAAAAAATAAAAGGGGTAAACAATGACACAACTAGAAATAGTGAGGACAGCTTTATTAGATGAGATATCAAGAATTAAAAGAGGAACAACAAGCACAGAAGATAGCATGGCAATAGTCAAATGTGCTAATGCCTTAACTAATACATACAACACAGAAATAAAAGCTTTTGGGACAATATTGACAGCTAATGATGCAGGTGTAGACATTAATCCCGTAAAAGTATTTGAACCAACAACTAAGCTGGTGGAATAATATGTATTGCGATGTTTGCATGACGGGAAAAGATAAATGTAATTCATATCTTTACAGTAATATATGTGCTGAATGTTTTGCTATTCTTTATGCTTTAGATGAGAACCTAACAGAACCTATAGAATGGTTAGAAGTAAATAAAAAAAGATATAACGATATATGCAAAAGATTAATAGACAGTTATTATGAGAATGACCTTGAAGATCTAAAAACACAAATAAGAGAGGTTGCAAGATGGAAGAAATACTCAAAGAAGGCAGAAAATAGGATAAATAATAATATGAATTTATATAGAGTAATGGTTTCTTCTAGTGATTTACTTTTAGCAATAAAAGAGAAAGAGCAAGAATTCTTTAGCACTAAAGAGATACAAGAATACTATAACTTTACATCTCAATTATACAGAAAGATTAAGTCAAGTCAATTTCTATTAGAAGAAGGACATATTTCAAAGACAGGGAAAGGTTGGCAGTTTAGTGCGACAGCTATAGAGTACATGATTCAACTGCAATACTATCAAAAGCAACAGAAAAACATATCTTTTGATGCAAACTATTGTAGTCTATATGAAAGCAAGAATCAATTAGAGTTATTCCTAAGAATAAATAAGGGAAACATATGACATATGAAAAGTTACTAGAACAATCAAGAAAAGATTGGATGCTATTCAATAGAATGGAAAAGGTTAATAACTCAGCAACAGAACTAAAGCTAATAGCTAAACATAAAGAACTAGCAAAAATAAGGTCATTTACATATAGAGAAATAGTTAATGAACGATATGAACTAGGGAGAACCAATGAAAGCAAGTGAAAGATTTATAACAACATTAAGCAATGAGGTTATACGACTAGAGAACAAAGTAGAAGACCTAGAAGACATAATAAGAGGATTAGAAAGCGACTCAAAAAGAGAATCTAGGAATGCGTATATGTACAGAGAAAATTGCTTAGAATGGAAGAACTCAACCAAAGAATTACAAGATTTTATAGCAAATATGTTAATGAATATAGGTGAAGACTATTAGTGAAGAGATTAAAAAATATAAAACAATAAAGGAATTATAATGAATGCAAATAAAATAAATGAACAGATAGAGAGATTAGAAGAGGAACTAGCTAAGTTAAAAGCAGAGACTAATAAACCTAATAAGTATGAGATAGAATATGAGGATGGTGATACCTTCTTTATAAGTATTAAAACAGTTATGGGAGAGGCTACAGGACAAAGTAATGACCTTCTTAAAGCTGGTAGGTATAGAAGTACTGAAAAGTTTACTAATGAACACTTTAAAATTCAAAATGAGATGATGAGGTTAGGTGCTTTAGTAGAAGCAGTAACTATTGAGATGAACATGGAAGATTGGGTAGCTGATTGGAATGATGAAGCCCAAGTTAAATACTGCGTTAGATATAACCATAAAGGCGGCGAATATTGCTTAGACTATTGGTGTACTTTAAAAACTGTAGGAGTAATCTATATGCCAGAAGAAGTAGCTGAAAGAGTATGTGAGATACTCAATAACAAAGAGTATGAACTATCAGGAGTAAATTATGGAGATAGAACTTAGACCTAATATAGCTTGTAACTTTAGTAAAGAAACTAGCAAGATATACTTTGAATTATATATAGATGATGAGTATGTATTTTCATTTATGAATAAAGCAGAAGTTGATGAGCGATTAGATGCCATTATTGAACAATATAAAAAGGATAATAAATGACTAGAGAAGAAGCAAAAGACTTAATAGAAATAGAATATGATAGCCTCGATAATTACTGTGATAGTAATCATTGCTCAGTTATAGATCAAATTTATGATGATTTTGAATCAAGAACTTGTGAGAATTGTAAGCACTGTAATAAGGATAATAAATGAACATATACGCAGAACCACAACAACTAATAGATCCAAAGAAACTAATTAAGTTACTTAAAGATATAGATGATAATCATGCTAAGACATATGGAGAACATTGTTTAATAAGATTAATATTAAGTAAAGTGGAAGGATAAGTAAATGAGCAAATCAATAGAATTACCACAACAGACTATCAAAGCACTGCAAGATGGTGCTAGTATAATGATAGTGCCCTGTAAAGTCGAATGTATGGCTATAAAAGGAGATATACCTTGTGCTTTAACTTTGGAACAGAAAGCAGTACCGCTAATAGAATTTGCTCCACTACAAGCAGGGGATAAAGATGTGTTTGTTAAGGAAGAGTTTGACCAAAAAGAAATGATGCCATACCCTGCTTATAAAGTAGATTTTGAGCCTACTGGAACAATATTAGATGACATACCTTGGCGACCAGCTTCACAAATGACAAAAGAACAAAGTCGTTTTAATATAGATATTGAAGATGTAAGAGTTGTTCTGGCGCAGGATTTAACAGTATTGGGTGTTTTAGGTCTAGGGTGGATAGTAAACGGAGAAACTTGGGGTACTTTCCACCAAGATATTGAATATCATTTTAACAATCTAATGCAACAATATGAAGACAAACACTTCACAGAAACTGGTGAGAGAATATCACTAGGTAACTATGAAGATAATCCTTATGTATTTCTATATGATGTAAAAGTTACAACAAAAGAGGAGAAATAAATAATGCAAGTAGAATTATTAAGTGAAGTGATGGGTATTCATATTTATAGGAGAAAAAAGGTAGCTCAAACATCTGTCATAAGATATGAATTTGATGATATTGGAGAAAGAAGGGATAGTTCTATCAATATCTACGAGCTAATGCATTTATGTAAAGAATGGGCTTATACTAAGAATTACTTTTTGTTTTCAGGGTATGGTGCAGTATCCGCGTCATGTGAGGTAAATCATCGCACAGCTTCACTAGGTAAAATAAACCCACAAGAAATAGTTTTAGCAGATACAGAACCAGAAGCATGTTTTTTAGCTTGTCAATGGATACTAGAGAACAAGGATAAGTAAATGAAGGAATATCATAAAGAATATAGTGCTTTAGCAATGAGTTTCTTAACTCAATTTTTAGATGATGCTAAAGGTAAACATCCAGAAGTTAAAGAATTATTACAACTGGTTCAAAAGAACCATGGAATTAAGACTGAGAATGGAGCTATAGAATATGTAACATCTGCATATAATAAGTTAGAAACAATAACAAATGGTGAAGATGTAGATGGTAATGCTTTATTACTAGGTGTATCATCTTGTCTATACTTAGCTGAAGAAGATGTATTTAAAGGATCAGCAGGGATGAAATGTCTAAGGTTAGCTAATACCCTATACTTTGATTTAGAGAAGAATATAGGCACTAGTAGTGAGTTTAAAACCACTAATAATATCATGGATCAATTAGACAGAATAAATAGAAAAGAATATTATCAAGGATAAGTAATGGCAAAGGGTAACTGTAAACAATGTGGAGCAGTAACAGAAACTAGAGGTAAGACTTTAGTTAAACATTTCTGTAATTCTGTATGCAATCAAAAGTACAAAAGAGAAGAGAAAAGACAAGAAGAACTTAAAAGATTAGGAGATAGAAGATGTACTGTATGTAATGCAGATATTAATCATACTAAGTTAGGTACTAGATTTTGTTCTAAGAGATGTACTCAATCTAAACCTAAAGAACATAAGTTTTGTAAACATTGTAATAGTGATATGGGAATGGTTAATTCAACTACAGTATTCTGTTCAAGAGAATGTCAGCAATCTTTCAACAATGAAAAGAAAAAAGTAGTACAGAAAGAAAAGAGATGTTTAGAATGTAAAGAAATGTTTATGCCTGAAGTTAGAACCAAACAATTCTGTAGTAAGAGTTGTAGAGATAAGTTTCATTACAAAAATAGACTTAGATCAGGAAACAAGAGAGAAGATAGAACCTGTGAAGCTCCAGATTGTACAGTTACATTTAACATACCTAAGGGTGGTAGGAAGAAGACTTGCTCAGATGAATGTAGAAAGGTAGTTAATGCTATTAAACAAAGAGAAAGAGTTAGACCAACTATCAATATAGATAGGATATGTGTACAGTGTAATACTCCTTTTATTGCTAACAATATAAAGACAGTTACTTGTTCATATAGTTGTAATGGTAAACTAGGAGCAAAGAAGAGAGGTCATACTCTTAGAGAGGATAGAGTAGTAATACCTAAACCTAAGAAGACTACTACAAAGAAGAAACTAGTAGTTAAGACTATAAAAGAGAAAGTAAAGAGTAAACCTAAAGTAGTACCTCAATCTAAAAAGATAGAAGTTCCTATGTTTAAAGCTGAATCTATGCCCAAGGTAACACCTAAAGAATCACTTTCAATGGTAATAGTTAGAAGAACTAAGCAAAAGACTCAAATGACCTCTAAGGCTATAGACCTACAGCAGGAATGGTTAAAGAAAAACAAAGCAACTGTTATTGAACCAACAGACTATAAGTATAAAGCTTATCAAGGTGATATTGAACCAACTAACACTCTTACTGAATATGGTAAGTTTACAGGAATGAAGGGAAATGTAGAATCACTAGATGATTCAAGAAGAGATGTAGGAATAGATTAATATCTAAACATATAATACAATAGTTTATCATATGATAAAAATATGACAAAGAAATTAACAAAGGAAAATAAAATGAAAATATTAGTAGCTTGCGAGGAAAGTCAAGCAGTAACAATCGAATTAAGAAAACTAGGTCACGAAGCGTATTCTTGCGACATAATAGAATGTAGTGGAGGACATCCTGAATGGCACATCCAAGATGATATAGTAAAAGTAATAAAAGACAAGTGGGATATGATAATAGCATTTCCACCATGTACTCATTTAGCAGTTAGTGGAGCAAGATGGTTTCCAGAAAAAATTGCAGATGGAAGACAACAGCAAGGTATTGATCTGTTTATGGAAATAGCAAATGCAGATTGTGAAAGAATTGCTATTGAAAATCCAGTGGGAATAATGAGTACTAAATGGAAAAAACCAAGTCAAATTGTGCAACCTTGGATGTTCGGAGATTTAGCAACTAAGACAACTTGTTTATGGATAAAAGGTATGCCTAATCTGAAACCACATACAGAAATAGAACCAGAATTAGAATATCACAATATGCCAAGTGGTAAGCGTATGCAAAAATGGATGTATGACATAAGATGTACAACTGTTAAGGATGGCAAAAGAGCAAAACTAGCAAGTAAAACTTTTCCTGGTATTGCAAAAGCAATGGCTGAACAATGGACTAAAGCAGGAGAACATAAGTATTTATTCGAGGAGTGTATGAATGAACAATCTATATAGAGGTGACTGCTTATGATGGATTTTGCTTTTTTAATACTTGTAATCGGGGTGGTATTTTGGATAAATCAACCATCAATAGATGAGGATAAATTGAAAACCATAGCCAAGTCAATAGATAAAGAACTGACTAAAGAGTTTAAAAAGAGAGATGACAAAATAAAAGAACTTGAAAAGAGAACAAAACGCATAGAAGATACAGTAGTAGAGAAAGGATTGAGTAATGAGTAAGATAGATTTATATAAAGGTGACTGCTTGACTGTTATGGATGAGTTGATAGCTAAAGGTGTAGTGGTAGATGCAATCATAACAGACCCCCCTTACAAAGTAATAACTGGTGGAAAGAATGGAACTAAAGGGAAACCATCAGGCATACTTACAAAAAACAAACAACTAATGGGAAAAATACCAAAATTCAATGAATGGATGCCAAGATGTTTTGATATTTTAAAAAATGATAGCCATGCTTATTTTATGACAAATTTACTAAATTTAAAAGACATGATGCAAGAAGCAGAAAATGCTGGTTTCTATATACATAACTTGCTAGTGTGGGAAAAAGCAAATGTTACACCAAACAAATGGTATATGAAAAACTGTGAATATATTATTTTTTGCAAAAAAGGAAAGTCGAAATTTATAAATAAGTGTGGTTCAAAAACAGTGCATAAATATAAGAATAACAAAGAGACAATACACCCAACTGAAAAACCAATAGAGTTGATGGAGTTATATGTCAGTAATAGTACCAATGAATGTCAAACGGTTATTGACCCTTTTATGGGCAGCGGTACAACAGGTGTTGCTTGTAAGAATCTAGGTCGTGACTTTATAGGTATAGAACTAGATGAAAGCTATTTTAATATAGCAACCGAGAGATTAGACTAATAACACAATCATGGCAACAGTGCATAGCCATGATTCTTTTATAAAACTATGATTAAAAGAATCTGAAAGTTTTAAATACATAATACCCTAAATAGAGTCTATTAAATGCAAGAACAGTGCAGTAGTTTATCAGAGGATAAATGAGCTTAATTAGAAAGGAACGGCCTTATGGAATATTATTTTTTGTACTATTCGGGGAATAAGTACAGGTATGTTGCAACCATATAGATTCTCTTTAGGGTATTAATTAAAGAAAAGGATAAACAATGACATTAGATTATGAAGAGTATTGTGTAAAATATGGATTAGAGGAATTAGATGAATTTCTAATTGATAATGATTTAACAAATGATGAACAAGATGAATGGCTCAATGAAGCTTATGAATGCTATGTAAGTGAATATCAATGTAGAGCTTATGATGAATGGAAAGATGACAGAATAATGGGAGATGAATAATGAAGAAATTAAAATTAGAAGAAACAATCGTAAGTATGGTTCTTAATCCTAACAAGAAATTTAGGTTAGAACATTGGAGTTTAAATAGTGATACCTTTGATGATGAGTATATCTATTGGTGTGATAAGTATAAGAGATTTAGAGGCAATGGTAATATTGATGAAGATATAAATGATTACTGTACAGAAAGAGATGGTTGGGTTGAATATATTAGTCCTAATAAATAACATAAGAAATGTATGGAGAATAAGATGATACAAATAAAAAATAGATTTTCATTAGAAGTAATTTTTGAAAGCAAAAAAGATACAGTCAAAGAAGCAGTAATAGAAGCGGTTATTAACGGTACTGATTTACATGGTGCTTATCTAAGAGATGCTGATTTACATGGTGCTAATCTAAGAGGTGCTAATCTAGAAGGTGCTTATCTAAGAGGTGCTAATCTAGAAGGTGCTAATCTAAGAGATGCTGATTTACGTGGTGCTGATCTAAGAGGTGCTAATTTATATGAGGCTAATCTAAGAGGTGCTAATTTATATGAGGCTGATCTAAGAGGTGCTAATCTAAGAGGTGCTAATCTAAGAGGTGCTAATCTGTTAGCAAGTGGAAATATGAAGGAATTGAGGACAATGCAAATTGATACTTATAAAATAGGATTTACACTTGATACCTTGCAGATAGGATGCCGAAGACATAAGATAGAAGAGTGGAAAAGCTTT
>Ga0233448_1000490_pt1 | contig 42338 bp, 47 predicted proteins | sample SI_124_October20_2_FD_183015 | JGI IMG/M metagenome (GOLD analysis project Ga0233448, IMG submission 183015) | Seawater microbial communities from Saanich Inlet, British Columbia, Canada - SI_124_October2016_150_MG | ecosystem: Environmental > Aquatic > Marine > Inlet | place: Canada: British... | reverse complement strand
AATAATATAACCATTGTTAAGTGGTGTCAACCTCTTATAGTATTAAAAATCTGTAAGATGTCAAATGACCTCCAGGAGTTTAAAGACTCGATTTTTATATTTAGTACAATTTTAAATTGTATTGGGTATAATATTACACTTTTATTATTAACTGTTAATAATTATTTTTTTCAATTTTTATTATATTATATGACATTTTATAAAGTTTATAAAATATACTCTAAAAATAGTAATAAATATTATATTAATTATACAGAAAAAACGGTTTTAACAGCAATTTTAAATAAATTTATTCTTGATTATAAAACATTTTTACTTAATAAAAATTTGTCATTTAATTCAGTATTTAATATAATTGATAAAGATGATATTAGCATACAATTATTAGAAAAATTTGATGATTTTAATATAGTTAATAATTTTATATTAGAATATAAAAATAATAATATGCATATTATTTCTGAAAATAATACAATTGTTAATAAATTACAAAATATTAGTGTTATTAAAATTAAAAGAGACAGAAAAGATTATCATAATAAATATTATTCAAAAAATAAAGATGAATATAAAATAAATAATCAAAATAAAAAATATTATCAAAATAATAAAGATAATATTAAAAATAAAATTAATACTATTAATAATAATAAAAAAATAATTAAAAATACAAATAAATCTAAAAATATATTTGATTTGATAGAACAATACTAAAATTTTTCTTCAGATATTTTATCATATTCATATAATAAATGTAATAAATAATATAATGATTTTTTATAACATTTATATGAAACTAATTTATTTATTTTTTCATTTTTAATTCCATCCATACAATATTTATAAGCATTACTAAAATTAAATATTTGATGTTCTATTTTTTCATTCACAATATATTTTTCTTTATTTTTAATATCAAATACATATAATTTTTGTGCTATTAAGAACTAATTATATATTTACTTCTTAAATAATTTTTATTATAATTTTATTTTCTAACATTACAACAAGATTTTTATATACATTTTTCATATAATATATTTTATAAATATTTTTTATATTTAAAAACATAAATATTAATTACTAATATAATGACAAATATTTGTTCCATATGTTTTGACGATAATAATTTAATTAAAACAAATTGTAATCATTATTTTCATTTGAATTGTATCAAACAAATTATTTTTCCAAAATGTCCTTGTTGTAAATCTGATTTAACTTTATTTCTTAATAATAAAGGGGTTTCTAATAAAAAAATTAAAAATAATATTAAAATAGAACAAAATAGATTATTTATTCAAAATATAAATACTAATTTATTGTCAATAACTGATAAATATGATATTATTTGCAATAATATTAAACTAAATAAACAAAAATGGAAAAATATTATTAAATCAATAATACTTCCATATATTCAAAATAATAAAACACTCTTATTAAATTATTCTATTATGAAATATTTTTTTAAATTAGATGGTATTTTTATTTATTATTGTGATTTAAAAGAACTTATTATTAATTTATTATCTGGTTATAGTTCTAATATTTTACAATGGATTGAAAAAGATGATTTTAATAAAAATATACATATTAAAAATTTTATAATAAATCTTCACAAAAAAATAAAAAATAATTTCATTAACAAAGTTGGAGTGTTATTTATTATTAATGATACAATTAATAATAAAAAATTTATATTTAAAAAAATTTTTTATGAAAATACTCCAAAGTTAAATTATATGTATTACAGTCATATTATTAAAAGTTTATTAAATTTAGAATTAGAAAAATCTAATTTAAATAAAATTAATAATCCAGAATATAAATATTTACAAAATTTATTAAATTTAAAAAAACAAAAAATATTACAATATCATAACTTTACTAATTTTATTAAACATAAGATTAATAATATATTTATTAAACATTATAATGAAAATATTACTGGGTTGATTGAAATTAGAAGTAATGCTGAAATAATTATATTTGAAATTATTTATAATAATACAATTGTTTATAAAAATAAAACAAATAATGAAATATTTTCAATTAATAATTTTAATGATTTATTAATCAATAATATTAATTCCAATGAAACATTTATTATTGTATATTTATTAGATAAAATATTATTATACGATAATTTAAAATATTTATTTGGCTATAATATATCAAAAATAAATAATATTTATCAAACTAATAAATTAAATAATAATATTTTAGAAAGTATCCTATTTCAAGAATTTAATGGAAAAGAAATTCTAAAAAAAAAATTATTTTTTAATTATAAATATTTATAAAAAATTTAATGATGTTTAGAACAATTTAACCAACCTCTACTTATATGATGTTCTGTATTTAAAAACCATTCATCAAAATTAACTTTTGTTATTGTTCCATCACTATTTGAAAAAAATAATTTTGATATTTTTACTTTTTTATTATTATATAATTCCTTTGCACAATTATAACAAGGTTGTGAATTAGTTATTTCTCCCAATGAGTTATATTTTATTACATATAAATCTAATACTATTTTTTTTTTAATTTTAAATTTACTTATCTTATAATTAATTTTTTTTAACGCATCCATTTCAGCATGAGTACCAATATATTTATTATTAAATCTTATCCTATTTGAATTTATTCCTATAGTTCTTTTTATATTAATCGTTTCATTAAACGCCTTTCTTACAATTTACCTTTGTTGTCATAAAAGCAATATGTTTATGTGTAGAAGGTTCTGTTCTTTTCTTTAAACCTTCATCAATTAAAAAATTAGTTAAAGTCTCCATAATATTATTATAGATTAATTCTTTAATATGTTTTTATTCAAATATAATTTTATATAATCTATTTAAATGAATAATAATCAATTTTTATTTAAAACAGATAATTTAAGCATTAACTCTTCATCATTAGAAGATATTACTTTATCTACTACAGAAGAAGAAGATAAATTACCAAATACACTAAAATTAAAAAAAATCAAAAAATCAAAAAATAATATTGAAACAAATAATGAAAATAATATATCCTCATTAACTAATCAATACAAACTACACCAACCTTCTGGAACTACTTGTATTTCAAGAACTGATTATAAAACCTTTAATTTAAATCCTCAAGAAGAAAGTAATGAATATACTCAAGAAGAAAGTAATAATGATAATACTCAAGAAGAAAGTAATGATGATAATACTCAAGAAGAAATCAATGATAATACTCAAGAAGAAATCAATGATAATACTCAAGAAGAAACAAATGATGATACTCAAGAAGAAAGTAATGATGATACTCAAGAAGAAAGTAATGATGATACTCAAGAAGAAAGTAATGATGATACTCAAGAAGAAACAAATGATGATAATACAGATGGATTAGAATTTAATAATATGAATGATTTAATGTCAAATTTCAATGGAATATTTAATATGATGTTTAATAATAAAAATTTGTTAGATGAAAGAATAAATTTTAATGAAATTCATGAAAATGTTAATAAGATGTTTAGTGGAAATAATGATAATGTTGAATTTGATATGGATAATATATTAAGTAATATAAATATGAATGATATTAATATTGGAAATATAATGAATAATATTGAAAATAATGATATTGTTGAAATAAATGAAAAAAGTCTTAAATCAGAAAATTCTCTTGATGATTTTTTAGAATATGAAAGTGATAATGATAATTCTAATGAACTAGAAGATTTTTTGGAATAAAAATTGAAAAAATCATTTGATATTTTAATTTATATTAAAAAATGGAATTTAATTTTAAGTCAAAACTAATTTTTGATAGTAATAATGATATTCAACCAGATAATTATTATTTAAATGAAATTATTGATTTATTACATAAAACTTGTAAAAATAAAAAAATAAATATTGGTTTTGAACCATGTGATGGAGGAGGAACCGGAGGTCAAGGATGTGGTAATGTTTGGAATGCATATGAATATTATTTTAATAATATTAAAAAAATTATTCTTATATCATCAACGCATGTTGGTTTAGATATTGAGATTGAAATAAATATAATAGAAGATTTAGAAAAAAATGATTATTTAAATTATAAAGAAATGGATAATTACGCCATTCAAATTATAGAAATTATTAAAAACAAAATAAATGAATGGAGAGATTAATTTTTTTTATTATTTATATATAATATTTATATATGAGTTCAATTTGGAATAAATGGAAAGATACAAAAATAATATATCCAAAAAGAAAACATTTAAAATTAAAAGAATTGGATAAAATACCATATTATAATGAAAATAATGAAGTTATAAATCATAAAAAATTTGAAAGAGAAGAACAATATATAAGTAATGATTATATAAATCCAGATATGACCGTTTTAGAATTAGGTGGAAGGTATGGAACAGTGAGTTGTGTTATTAATAATAAGCTTGAAAATCCTAAAAATCATATAGTTATAGAACCAGATATAACTGTTATAGATGCTCTTAAAAAAAATAAAAAAAGTCATAAAAGTAAATTTAAGATATTAAATGTAATAATATCAAATAAAAAAATGAAAATAAATAAAAAAGGTTATGCTACAACTGTTTCATTAATTAAAGATGAAAATGAAGATGAAGAAGTTATTAAAAATTATTCATTAAAATACATTATGAAAAAATATAAAATAAATTTTGATGCTTTAGTAGCGGATTGTGAAGGTTGTTTATGTAATTTTATTGATGAAAATGAAAAATATGTTAAAAATTATAAAATTATAATTTTTGAAAGAGATATGCCTAATGATTGTAATTATAATTTAATAGATGAAAAATTAGAAAAATGGGGATTTAAATTAATTATTAAAGGTTTTGTTTGTGTTTGGAGAAAATAATTAATTTAAATAATATAATTAAGATATTTTATTTAATTTAAAATCACCATATCTAATAATTTTAGTATTATTTTCAATAAATTTTTGTCTTAACATACCATTTGTATAATAAAACATACTTGTATCAAATTCATTAAAATTACCAATTAAATTACATTTATTAACATTAAATGTAAAAATAGAAACTATTTTATAACCATCACCAATAATTTCAACATCATAAAATGTATCATTAATCTTAATAATTTTCATTGTTCCTTTATCATTAGTTTTGCTTGTTGTTCCATTTGATAAATCTTTAGTAAAAATATCACCATTTCACGAATAATTACCTGAAAACATTGTATATTATATATAATATATAATTAATTATAAATTAAAAATAATTGGTTTTTCTTCTTTAAAACTATTAGAATTCATTCTTTCTAATTTTATTTCGTTATTTTTATTATCATTTTTTAATACTAAAAAATCTTCAGCTAATTCATTTAATACCGGACTTTCATAATAATATGATTGATACTTTTGAAAATAATATTTTACCATTTCTAAACCTGTTTTATCTCTTTCATTTATTGGTATTCTTAATATATGAGATATTTCATCACTTAACATCTTAAAATTTAAATAACTATTTAGTGATTTATTCATTGTTTCACCTATTTTTTTTAATTGTTCTATTGATGCTAATATAGAACAAAATATACTTAATAATCCTGTTCCAATAGATATATAAACATAATATTGTTTTGGAATATAACTTGCATTTGATAAATTTATTACACCAACAATAGATGATAATATAATCACAGGTATTTTATATTTATCCCTCTTTTTTGTATAGTCTATAAATAATTTATGATATTTTTTATATAATTCATTTGAATACTGTTGAAGTAATAATAATTCTTCTTCATGTTTTTCATTCCATTTCATTTAATTACTTTATATATATATTTAATTATTTAACATCTCATATTAATAATATCTGTTGATGGAATCATAGCATTCATATTTACATATTCATGACCACTTGTAAAATCTTCATTCCACCTTTTATTACATCCACATCTAAAACCTTCCACAGGTTTAACATTATCTAATTCATTATTAACAATTTCATCTTTTACCATTTCATCTATTTCTTTAGCTCCATCCATATCAGTAACTCCTTCACCATCTCCATCAACATCATATGGATGATTCATATCATAAGCAACTGTATCAGCATATTCTACTTGTTGAGATGGTTTAATGTCATAAACATATGGAACTAACATAGGACTAACAGTATTAGAATTCATTTGCATATTAACTCCTCCAGAAAATCCTTCACTCACATCCATTTTTTCATAAAGTAAGAAAATCACTACTAATAAAAGAATAATTAAAATCATATTATATAATTATATATATTATAAAAATTTTTATAATATTAAATAATAAAAAATATCTATACTTTTTCATTGCTATAATAAGTATTTAAATCAACCAATGTATATTTTAATTCACCATCCACATCCTCAATAGTCCAACCAATATGAGAAGCTAATTTACCATCTTCTAATAAAAATGTAATAATTGGTTGTTTATCATTATACTTTCCAATTATTTCTGTTCTGGGAGCTTTACCAGTTGAATTTCTTATATCATTTGACATTTGAGCTATAGAATCTTTTGGACTTAATCTTACAAAATTGAGTTTAATCTCATTATTACTTAATTTACTAATTAATGACCCATCACCACTATTTTCAACCTCATCAACTTTTTCTTTATTTATAACTTTTAATGTTCCAGAATATTTTAAATTATTAAAATTTTCATCATATGAACTATGAATTTTATATAAATCTTCTAAACAATATTGTTCTGGCTTACAACAAAATACACATTCATACGATAAAGTTTCATTTGAATTTGGATTTTCTAATTCAATATCTTCTGTATATTTATGAGGCTTTGCTAGTAAATGAGTATTAAAATTATTATTTCTTAAATATGTTTCTAAATCTTGAAATGTTCTATTACTATCATTTTTTATCCATCCAAGAGAAGAACAAATAAATGTTTCTTTATTAAAATTAATATCAGATTGTTTTAAATTATATAAAGCAATATCATCCTTTGTTTCATTTTCACTAATTTCATCATATAAAACTCTTAACATTGTAATACAATTTTTATAAAAATTATTTTTTAAATGTTTTATTATTCCTTTATTAATTTTTCAACATCCAATATTTTATTTAAACACCCTTTTTTAATATTAAATAATTTTGATAATTTTTCATCTGCTATAAAATATTCATTTATTTTTAAATTATTATCTATAATATACGAAATAAAATAATCATATAAATTAAAATTTCTTATTTCAATAAATTCTTCAAATATCTTTAAACATTCATCATCATCCACTTTAAATTTTACTTTAGTAATATTTAATTTTTTTGTATTATCTTCAATTATTTCTTTTAATGATTTAATAACATCATATATTCCTGTATTATTATGAGTATTTACATCATATAATTTTAAATTTTCCAGTGTTAAATCATAATTATTCAAAATTATTTCATTTATTATTTCATGCATATTATTTGTTAATCTAGTTTTTGATGTTAAATATGAATTAAATATTTTATTTGTTATTTTAGAACCATTTTCCACAAAATAATTAATTATTGTTTTATTTTTTTCATGCAAAAATATTTGTTCTAAATTTTCTTCATTTAATTCAAAATTAAAAGTATAAACATCAAATAATTCTAATTTATTTTTTTCTAAAATATATTTCAATATTTTATTATTCATTTTAATACCATAACTTTCAAAATTATTTAATATTATTTCTTTATTTATTAAATTAATTATATCATCATCACTTAGGATAAAACCTTTCAAATAATAAAAATATAATACTTTTTCCAAATCATTTTTTTTTAAAAATGACTTATCTATTTTAATTTTAAATGATTTTTTTATTAAATTTTTTTCAAAACAAATATCTAAACATTCTACAAAATAATTTATATCAAATTCAAATTCTTTTTGAATATTCCATTCACAATCATTTATATATTTTGATATATCATCTAATAAATATTTATCATCATAGTTTTTATTTTTTTGTAAATATAATACTTTTAAATATTTTATAATATTTTTATTTTGTATATTATATTTATTAATAATATTTTTTAATTCATCATGCTCTTTTGATATTAAATATTTTATTATTATTTTCTTATTAAAATTATAATTGTTTAAATGATTAGTTTTATTACAATATGTATCAACAACATTAATCATTAAATTATTATCATATATATAATCTAATAAACCTTTTTCTTTAATAAATATAATAAAACCATCATATCTATAATTAGTAAATAATTTATAAAATACCTCAATATATTTCATTTTATTTTTTACAAATATCTCATAAATATTATTTAATTTATTTGTGCTTATTTCTATAGAATTATTTAAATTTTTATTATTTGTTTTTCTACCAGACTTTTCATAATCATATAATATTTTTAATAAATGAAGTGTTTTTTCATAATCAGGTTTAAAATAATTATAATGAATTATTTTTTTATTACATTCATAACAATTCAAAGCATCCTGAATTATATATATATTATAACTATCTGTTATTTTACTATATGCTTGACATAAATTAATCATTTTAAATTAATTTAATTATAAATAAAAAATAAAATTTAATTTCAATTTTTTTTAAATATCATCAAAATCAATATTTTCATTATTTTCACCAATTACTTCTTCTTTATTAATTTCAAATTGAACAATATCTATATCATCTTTATTTTCTGATAATTTTGATTTAAATAGCTTTAAAACATCATCAGGAGGTTCAGCAAAAGCTAATAAATCACATTTCATTTTTGTGCTATCACAATCAACTCTCAATGATACAACTACATTTGAACCAACATCCAAACGATTTTCACCCCTACTTGATCTATTTAATTTATTACAAGACTTCCCAATTCTTTCAATATTATCACTACATAATACATAATATCTTTGATCACCTAATTTTTTTGTAATTTGAGCAAATAACTGTCCTTCATCCAAAGCATCCACCACTAATATTTTTCTATTTATATTTTTATTTCCTTGCTTTTTAGCTTTATTTCCACCTGTTTTATTTTTTGGCATGATTATAATATATATTATTGATTATTTCTTAATTAAATATTATTTATATAAATTATTAATTTTTTTTTTCAATTTTTTTAGGTCTTCCACGCTTCTTTTTAGGAACATCATTTATTATTTTTTCATCAATAACAATATTTTCTTTTTCCTTTTTCTTAGTTTTTTTTTTAATACTATTATTTTTAATTTTATCATCTTTAATATCATTATCTTTGTTATTTTTATTTTTAATATCATTATCTTTGTTATCATTATCTTTGTTAATATTATTATCTTTGTTAATATTATTATCTTTGTTAATATTATTATCTTTGTTAATATCATCATCTTTGTTAATATTTGTTTTTTTTCCATCATTTAATTTTGTCATATTAAATTCAGAATAAATATGTGATAATTTAGTGGAGTTAAATTCCACAGATTTATTGGCTAAATCACTTCTTTCATTTTTTGTTCTCTTAATATGGCCTAATCCAACATCAATATCTTTTTCAAAAACAGTATATAACTGAACCAACATACCACTTATTGTTATTGTGGGATTCCATTCATCACTATGAAATCCTGTAATACTTAAACATATTTTTCGATTAACTTCAAATCTACCATTTGGAGTTAAAAACACAAAATCTGGAGGACTAAAAGGATAATTTTTAGATAATATAATTTTTCCTATATATTGACCTCCTTTATATTCTGTGTCATATTGACCATAAATTAAAAAATAAAATAATAACATATCATTTTTATCTTGACACGCTGTTATATATGATATATTATTTTCATTTTCTAACATTTGTAATTCTTTCTTAAGTCTTTTTTGTTGCTTTATGGCTATTATACTCATTTTAATATATTAAATTATTAATCATTATTTAATTTATATTTTCAATTTTTATTTTAAAAAACTAATTAAAGAAATGACATTAATTAATTTTATAATGAAATCAACAAGTGAAATGCAAAACAAAAGTGAAATTCAAAATAGAAAATTTATCTTTTATACTAGTTTCAATGAAAGTAATACAGATGAAGATGTTAAGAATGTTGTAGATAATATTAAGCGTTTTAAAAGTGATACTAACAGTTTTATTAAGTATAATTATGTTAAAAATGCTTTTATTAAATTGCTTGACAAAGAAGACAAAAAAACAAAACAATCAAATTCTCATATTTATTTCAAATTGCAAGTTTCCGAAATTGAAAAGTTTAAAGAATATCATCCAAATTTTTCTAAATCAAAATTCTTTACTCATTCAACTTATGAATGTTCTGATGAAGAAAAAGAAATGTTGATGAATTCCAAAAATTCATTTTTAAATATTTATTATGATAAAGAAAATAATATTTTTAATATTAAATCTAACACAACAAAGAATTCACATTTTTATTTGTTTAAAAAGATTTTTATTGAAAATGGCAAAAAGATGGATTTTAACAAATTTAAATATGTTAGAAATAATAAAGATTAAAATGTTTATTTAAATCTATAAAATATATAAAAAATTTTTAATAAATTAATAATTTAATAAAATTATTATTTTGATAAATTATTTTGATAATAATCATTAAAATTTATAATTTGACAATCAAATGATGTTTTAATAATTGTTTGTTTACTAATATCATTAGTGTTTGATACATTAATTAAATTAATTGATAAACCTTTTTTTCCAAATCTTCCACTTCTACCAATTCGGTGAATATATTTTGAAGGGTCATTCGGCAAATCATAATTAATAACCAAAAACAAAGATGGAACATCAATTCCTCTTGCTAATAAATCAGTTGAAATTAAACATTTAAATAGTCCTTTCTTAAAATCTCTAATTATTTCATTTCTAATATCTTTTTCCATTTGACCGTGAATTATTCTAATATCTCTCTCATTATAATCGGATGAATTACATAATTCTTCAAAAATGTATTCTATTTTATCAATTGTATTTCCATATATCATAAATTGTTCTATTTCAAGAGTTTTTACCAAATCTTTTATAACCAATAATTTATCTTCTTCATTTTCACAATTAATATATGTTTGTTGAATTCCTTCTAATGTCATTTCTTCCTGTTTTAATAAAATTTTTAATGGATTTTTCATAATTCTATTGGATAATTCCAAAACTTCATTTGTTAATGTTGCTGAGAAAAAACAAGATTGCATATTTGTTGACATTAACTTATAAATTTCTTTCATTTTTTCTTTAAATGAACCTGACAATAATTCATCAAATTCATCAATAATTAATAATTTAATTGTTGAACTAATATTTTTATTTGATTTTAATACATCTTCTAATCTTCCTGGAGTTGCAATAATTAATTGACACATTTCATTTTCATCTGTTAATTCTCTAATATTTTGGTCTCTTGGAACACCACCAACAGTTAATGAAATTCTAAAATTTTTCATAAATGAAGTTAAAGCAGTGCATAATTTATGTGTCTGTAAAGCTAAGTCTCCTGTAGGAGAAATAATAATAACTTGAGGTCTATTTAATGTTAAATCAATTGATTGAACTGCACCAATAATAAAAGCTCCAGATTTACCTGAACCTGATTGTGATTGTAATAATAAATCTCTACCTTCAATTATAGGTTTAATTCCATACCTTTGAGGTCTTGATGGGTTTTCATATCCATAACATAAAATACCTCTTAATAAATCAATATTAACATCATCAGAAATATCTTCAAATTCATTAATTTCAGTTCCTTCTAATTCTTTTGAAATAAATAATAAATCTTCAGTTTCAACTAATCCTTCTTCATTTTTAAGTAAATCATATAAATCTTTATTGTCTTTGCAAGCATCATCTAATGAAAAGTTAGGGTTCGAAAACCGTCCACCCCTTTTATTTTGTCTATAGCCATCGTTTCTTCGTTGATTATACTCCATATTATTAATTATATTATTATTATCTTAAGTTTATTATTTATTTTCAATTTTTTTTATGATTAAAAATTGATTAAAATATTAATTATTACATTAAATATTAAAAATGTCAATAACAAATAACAATTTTGTATCATTTGATAAATTACATTTTATTAATGTTGTTATTAATAAACAAACCGCATATTTTAAAATACATTATTATAATGAAGATAATATAAAAACATTTTTAGAATTATTTAAAGATGTTATATTATTTTTACATAATAATAATATAGTTATTATTAGACAAGAAATTTCCATTAATGAAATTTCATTATTTAAAAATAGTTCTATCTATGAAAGAATTAATAATGAATTTGTATATATGGAAACAAATATTAATAACTTTGTTGATGAATTTTACTTAGTATTAGGATTAAAATAACTTTTTTTTTTATTATTATTTTTTATGGATAAAACAATTGATGAACTTTTTATTAATAAAACAAATGAATTCAATAACTATAAATGGGATAATATAAAAAATTATTTTATTGATATTTGTAATAACATAATTAAAACCATTCAAAATAATAATGTAAATGATTTTATATTTTATTATTACAAATTTTATATATCTTATAATTTATACATAAACCATCTTTTTTATTTAGATAAAGATATTAATAATGAAATATTACTAATAAATAAACAAATAAGAATTGACAGTAATATAACCACATTTTTATTTAAAAATAAAAATAATAACAATATAAAAGAAATTATTAAATACATATATCCATTTTACTCATCCAAATCAAATAATAATTTAAAACAAATTAATACATATATCAAAAATTATGAATACTTAAGAAATAATGAATACTCTAAATTAATTGATAAAATTTCAGAATTAATATTATTCAGATATAAAATATGTAATATTAATGGATATACAAATTACCATTCTTTTTTTTACAAAAAAATACTTAATAAAAAAACATCTCCTAACTTTAAACAATTTATTAAAATACTACTTAAAAAACATAATTTATTTAATTTTAATATTGAATCTAATAATCAAATTATTAATATTAATATTGATAAGGTTATTATTCAATGTATTAAACAATTAAAACCGAAAATAAACAAAAAAAAAAAATTTAAAAAAAAAAAAAATAATACTTACATCATTAAAAGCAATAATGATATAATTGAAATTATTATTGATAAAAATAGACAACAAGGTATAACTAACCACAAAAATAATTTAACTAAATTATATTCCAATATTAATAAATTAAATAATATACAAGTATTAAAAGACACACATAATCATATTATTATTTATTTTAATACTAAAAATATCAATAATCTGGGTTTATTACTGAATATCATACATTTTATAACTATTGCATTTAAAACAATTGATAATATTCCATCTAATATTAATGAAATTAATAATCGTGTTCCTTTTACTAATTATTATTATTTATCATTTTGTATATTTATAAATTTTGTTAAAAATGAATTTGATAATAAAGACACTTACCAATTATATTTATTAGAATTAATAAAATATTTTTACATCTATTCTATTTATGACTATTTCTTTTATTATGATAATAACACATTGCAAAAATTAGAAGAAAATAATAATAATTTTATTAATATTTGTAATGCTATTAAAAATGATTTTAATATTCCAAAAAATATCTCAAATCATCCACCATTTAATGTTGTTGATATTGAAGATATTAATCAACCCATTTATTATTCATATGAAATTCCTAATTACTTTAAATTATTTGATTTAATTAACTCTCTTATTGATATTTATAACATCACCAATTATAATAATTTTGATGATATTATTACACAAATATTTAATATTACTAAAAATAATAATTCAAATATCAAATCATACAATACAAAAATTATTTCTAAAGCACACGTTAATACCAATATTGATATAAATTATACAGAATTAGATGAAGATACACAATTTTTATTTAAAATATAAAAATTTAAAATATGAAAGAAAAAGTCATATCTTCTTTTGAATTAAAATCAATACCAAAAAGTTCTGTTTCTTCATCAAAAACACCTTCTTTTGAATTAAAATTAATGCCAAAAAGATTTGTATTTTTATTATCAAAAACACCTTCTTCTGAATTATAATCAATATCAAAAGGAACGGTTTCTTCTTCATCAAAAACACCTTCTTCATTCACATTCCATGAGCAAGAATTACCTACAGGATTAACAATTTCTGAAGTGTTGTAATACTTTTGTATAATCCTTATAGCATTTTTGGAAAAAAATTTTTTTTTGCGTGCAGAAACACTTAGTGGTTTCTTCGCAGTTTTTTTCTTATTTTTTTGCTGTTTCATTATCAATAGAGCTGATTATAATTATAAATATTAAGGCACACAGGAAAAATATTTTTCAATTTTTTTAATTAAAATAATATTACTAATAAATATTATGAATTTTTATGAATATTGTAATTGTAAATATAATAATATAATAAATAAAAATATTAATGTTAATAAAATTAAAATAAATAATATTAAAGAAGTTAAAATAGATAAAGAAATATTAGATATTATTGTTTTTCTTTAATTTAATAAATCATAAATTAACTAAAACAATATTTTTAAAATTCAATTTTGATGAAAATCCATATTTAAAAATTATACAACCATCACCCAATTGTTCTACATATTTTCTTGATTGTTTTTTTATATTTTTTTTAATAAAATTAGTATTTGCTCCATAAAAATTTTTTGCATCAATCCAATTAACTTTTTCATTATTTATATATAACTCACTCAATATTACAAAATCTGGTGTTATAAATTGTTCTCTTTGTTCATTTAGTTTTTCTGTTTTTTCATCATTTGATAATTCTTTATTTTTTTTCACACTATTTATTTTTTCTTTTTCTTCAATATGTAATTGTTTTTCTGTTTTATATTTTACACCTTTTTCAATTAAAATTTTTTCAATATTTTCTTCAAATTTAATGGAAGCATCTTTTATTTGCATTTCATTGACAAACCCATATTTATCATTTTCTAAACCCAATTCAAATTGTTCTTTATCATACTCATTCATTTTATTTGGATTTTTAAATAATTTAGATATTTCCTTATTTGACAAACCCCTATGTTTAAATATCATTCTCATAATATTTAATGGTGATGCTCCATATTCATTTGATATTTTTATTATGTTTTTATTTAAATAGTCATTTGATATTTCTGTTATTTTACTTATTATTTTTGAATATCTTATTAACTGATTATTCATAATTATTGATTTCTTCAAAGAACATATTAAATTTATAATTAAATTTCCATCTATATCAATTATCTTATTAAATATTTCATCTGTTATTTCCCCATAAGGATATTCACAATTAAATAATATTTCTACTATTTTATTTTCCACATTTGTAAATATAATATTTTTTTCAAAAATTAAAGTAATCATTTCTAATATTTATAATTACTTACTAAAATAAAAATATTCAATTTTCAATAAAAATTTACTATATTTTCCACCAAACTTTTTAATTTATAAATAATTGGATTTTCTAAATAAATATCTTCATTAATTACTTTATAAAATATATTACTTTCAATATCTAACTTGTATATTTCATCTTTATAATAAGGACAATAATCTACACTACTTTTAATTATTTTATTTTTTAATGTGTAATATTCATTTCCTATGTTATATATAAATATATAATCTTTTAAATGAATTAATGAAAAATCTTTAAATTCAATAATTTCATTATCAAATATATAATTATCTTTTTTTAAAATTTTTACATTACTTGTTTTAATATTAAAATCATTAATACAATAATTTACATTATTATAATATAATGTATTCAATTTGGAAATAGCCAAGCAAAATAAAAAATGATTATTTATTTCTTTTTTATTCATTTCATTTATTGTTTTAATATTTATAAAAATTATATCATTTATATTAAATATATCTTCAAAATATAAACCACTTTCAAATAATACTACAAACCATTTTTTATTATTTAATGTAATCATTAAATTAGTATTTATCATCATATACTCATTTATTATCTCATAATATCTAATAAAATAATCATTAATAATTTTTTCATCATAATTTTTTAATACATATTCTTCAATATCCTTTTTATCTTCTAAATAATATTTTATTTCATCTTCATTTATAAAGTTAAAATTATTCTTAATTATATTAAAATCTTTAATATATGTAACCTCCATAAATAGTTATATTGTTTATTATTTAAATACAAAAAAATTTAAAATTTAAATTTCTGATACTATATAATAATTTAATTATAAGTCAGTTTATTGAAAATACAAATGATGAAAACTAATTTTATTTTTGTCAAAAATAAAAATTAAGATATTGATAATGGTGATGAAAGTATCCTTATCAGGTGAGATTTTTATTCATACAAAAATGGTTTTTAATAGTGAGTTATACGTTTATAGCACAAAATTCTTATAAAAGAAAAAAGTAAGTTTAAAACCTTAAAGGAAACAAAAGAACTTGTTGTCTATACTGTTTTCTCACAGTCTTATTAACATTTAAAAATGTTTCAATTTCAGACTAATGAAGAAACATATGAACAGATGTATGTATTTATTTCTAAGATGATGAATGAAACATATAATTGAGAAGAATATAACACAATTAATTGTTTCTTTTATGGTGATACTTCTTGCTATGTTAACCTATTGAACCTTTACAAGGACAAGAAAACATCTGCATTTTAAATGGAAAGTTCTATAATAGTCGATTTATTAATGAAAATGGAAAAGAAAAATGTAAAAATAAAACAGAAGAAGAAAAAAATTAAAAGATAAAATAAAAAAACAAAAAAGAAACAAAAAATTTAAAAGTAAAAATCATGATAAAGAAATTGCATCCAGTATTAACATATCAAATGGAAAACAATAGAATAGGATGTCTAAATCTTGATAAAAATAGTTGTTTAAATATGTTGAATATAATAGAAACCTGGAAATTAAAAAAAGAATATCTAACATATTTAAAAAGGTCAATAAGTAATGACAATTCTTTATAGTGTTAATTGTTTTTATGTAGTGTATATATTTAATTATATACATCAAGCGTTTTTATATTTAAAATTGTAGTGGGTATAATATAAAAGGGTCATTGTAATTACTAAACATAATCTTTTTATATTTATTAATTACATCATAATAATTTGTCAATTCTTCATTAAATTTTGGTTTAAATATTAACCATTCATCAACAATCTGGTAATTATTTTCCATTTTTATATATAAATATTGTTATATATAAATTTTCAATTTTTAATGATAAATAACTTCATAATCTTTAAAATCATCAATATATTTATAATTATTAACACATTTAATAGTTTTAAGATTTTTTGGAAATTTTTTTATTTTTAAATTATAATTTTCTAATTCTAAATATTCTATTGAATTTGGAAGATTATTTAATTCTTTTTTATAACTTTCTATATATAATTTTTTAATACTATTCGGTAAATTATCTAAATTTAAATTAGATCTTATAATTGTTAATTCTTCAATATTATTGTGTAAATTATCAATTATATATTGATTATTACATCTAAACATATTTAAACTTTCAACATTTAATGGAATATCTATTTCTTGATTAAAATTAACTCCAAAAGTTAAATGTGTTAAATTTATATTATTTGATAAATTTATTTTTTTATTAAAATACTCTCCAAATGTTAAATGTGTTAAATGTATATTATTTGATAAATTTATTTCTTTATTAAAACACTCTCCAAATGTTAAATGTGTTAAATTTATATTATTTGATAAATCTATTTCTTGATTAAAATCATTTCCAAAAGTTAAATGTGTTAAATTTATATTGTTTGATAAATTTAGTTCTTGATTAAACCACCATACAAAAGTTAAATGTGTTAAATTTATATTATTTGATAAATTTATTTCTTGATTAAAATTCCATCCAAAAGTTAAATGTGTTAAATTTATATTATTTGATAAATCTATTTCTTTAGTAATATTACATTTAAAAATTAAATGTGTTAAATTTATATTATTTGATAAATTAATTTCTTGATTAAAATAACATTCAAAAATTAAATATATTAAATTTATATTATTTGATAAATCTATTTTATTATTAAAATAATATCCAAAATTTAAATGTGTTAAATTTATATTATTTGATAAATCTATTTCTTGATTAAAAGCATATCCAAAATTTAAATGTGTTAAATTTATATTATTTGATAAATCTATTTCTTGATTAAAATACTCTTCAAAAGTTAAATGTGTTAAATTTATATTTTTTGATAAATCTATTTCTTGATTAAATTTACTTTCAATAAAATTATTTTCATATTTCACAATCCATTTATTATTGGTTTCAATTGCTATTAAAGGGTCATTGTAATTACTAAACATAATCTTTTTATATTTATTAATTAAATCATAATAATTTGTTAATTCTTCATTAAATTCTGGTTTAAATATTAACCATTCATTAACAATCCAGTAATTATTTTCCATTTTTATTATTTAATTTTAATATATATAAATTTTTCAATTTTTAAAATATTATAACTTCATAATCTTCAAAATTATCAATATATTTATAATCTCTATCACATTTAATAGTTTTAAGTTTTTTAGGAATTTTTTTTATTTTTAAATTATAATTTTTTAATTCTAAATATTCTATTGAATTCGAAAGATTATTTAATTCTTTTTTATAATTAAAAATATATAATTTTTTAATACTATTTGGTAAATTATCTAAATTTAAATTAGTTTTAAATATATATAATTCTTCAATATTATTATGTAAATTATCTATTATATATTGATTATCACAATACATAGTTAAACTTTTAACATTTAATGGAATGAATATTTTTTTATTAAAATTACCTCCAAAAGTTAAATGTGTTAAATTTATATTATTTGATAAATTTATTTCTTGATTAAAATCATATCCAAAAGTTAAATGTGTTAAATTTATATTATTTGATAAATTTATTTCTTTATTGAAATAACTTCCAAAAGTTAAATGTGTTAAATTTATATTATTTGATAAATCTATTTCTTGATTAAACTCCCATCTAAAAGTTAAATGTGTTAAATTTATATTATTTGATAAATCTATTTCTTGATTAAACTCCCATCCAAAAGTTAAATGTGTTAAATTTATATTATTTGATAAATCTATTTCTGTATTAAAACGATCTCCAAAAGTTAAATGTGTTAAATTTATATTATTTGTTAAATCAATTTCTATATCAAAAATAAATTTTTATATATTAAATAGTGTATCTATATAATTTTTATCATAAAAACCAATTTTAGTTGTTCTATCCCAATTACTATAATTAATTATTAATTCATCATCATTAACAATAATACTTAATGAATACTCTATCTTTTCATTTTCAAAATTAAAAGGTGATGTATATTTAATAAGATTAAAATTTTCATCAAATACAACTAATAAATGATAATAATTTCTTGGAGAACCATAATAAACATTATGAACTATAAACCATAATTCTTTTTTATTTGTTTCATTATTAAAATATTCATATGAATTGCTTGAACCTCTAATGTCTTTAAATATCCAAGGCATTTTAATTTCTTTTTTTATTGAAATTTCATTATCTTTAATACTACAAATAGTTAATGGAAACCATTTATATATAATACATAATTCATTATCATAATTTGTATAAATCCAATTTTTTTCATATAATTCATTATTAAAAGTAGTTTTCATATATTCAAAATTTAATTTATCTAATTTAATATCATAATTTCCTGAAACAATTTTTATATTTAATTTATCATTTTTTTTATTAGCTTTAACACCATTAAATAATATTTTATCATTATCATTATAAATTCTTACATCTTCTATTCCTTTATATAATTGTTTTTCATTTTTAAATTTAAATGTTTTGCGATTTAAGATATTAAAATTATTATTTAATTCAACATACTCATTTAATGATATAATATGTTTATCACAATTTGAATATGAACCATCTTTATTAATATAATAATTTACATATCTTATATTCATAATATATCCATTTTTATTAATATTATTAATTAAACAACTTGATGATGAATTAAATTTAATTTTTTCATCATTAACATCAATTACTTTATTATTTGATAAATCAATAACTTTTTTTTGTTTAAGTTTTAAATCATAAAATTGTATATTTTGTAATAAACTATTACGAATATTATGATTAAGTGTATTATTTAATACTTTTATTATTTCATTATCTACTTTAAAAACTTTATTATAAAAAGCAAATATTGTATATTCATAAAATAATTTATATGTATAAACATTATTATGAAGAAATAGGTAATTATCACGATTAATATTATTCTCTAAATTTTCTTTTATACTATTATAAAATAAATTACATAAAATATAATTTTTTTTATATCTTTGATACATAATTATTTCATACATAGCTTCTAATCTTTCTGGATAATAATTATAAGCATCTAACCAATAAGTCATTGCATTATTCATTTTATCCATTTTTTTATAACAATTCCCTATTTCATAATAGCTATACCAAACTTCTTCTTTCCAACCTTTAAAGTTAATTCTTTTTCTATAATATTTTATAGCATTCTCATTATCACCATAATCTCTATAACTATTTGCTAAATAAAAATAATATCTATGATTATTCGGTTCATCTTTTATTCCTTTTAATAATAAATCAATATCTCTTTTAAATTTATTTTGTTTTGAACCACCATCACCAATATCGTTTATAAATAATTGTTCTTTACTTAATGATAATGTTTTTTTATTATTATTTGTATCAAGATACTCGTGAGTAACACCATAATATTTAAAATCTTGATTATTTTTTATTATTCTTATGTTTTTATAATAAAAATCATTTGAACCTTGAAGAATATAAATTATATCATTATCAATTAAAATATTCTTATCAAAATTTTTAATATTTAATATCATATCAGCATCTAATAATAAAATATAATCACTCATACCATAACAAGCATTCAATGAATGATTTCTATTATAACAAAAATTTTTAAAAGGTTCTTCTATAATTTTTCCATCTATTTTATTTTTATTAAAAAATTCTTTAATAATTTGAATAGTATTATCTGTTGAACCAGTATCACAAATACAATATGTATCAATAATTGGTAAAACATTTTTTAATAATCTTTTAATAATTTTACTTTCATTTTTAACTATCATATTTAAACATATTGAATTATTCATTATGTAATTTAAAAATATTTATTTTTTTTAAATTAAACATATTTTAATATTAAAATATATGAATTATAATTTTTCTTGTGATTTTGGAACATCAAATACTGTAATATCGTATTTAAATAATTCTTCTAATATTGAATATATTAATGATGAAATTACTGGTGATATTTTAATTCCTTCAACTATATATTTTTTAAATGATGAAATAAATGAAGATTTACAATATGCAGATTTAGAATTTAATAAACATTATATGATTGGAAATTCAGCAAAAGAAAATTATAATATGTTTAAAAATGGAGAAGCTTATTTTTTTCAGTTTAAAAGATTTTTAGGAATGTATTTAAATTCACCTAATTATGATATTGATTTTATTAAAAAATATAATGTTAAGTATAATATTGATGATACATTAATATATTTTTACATACCTACAAATAATGAAGATAAATATATAAAAATATCAATAATAGAATTAACAACACTTTATCTAAAAGCATTAAATAATTTAATTAAATCATCATTAAATATTAATGAAATGATTAAAATTTATATTTCAACACCTGCTTATTTTAATGATTTACAAAAAAATCAACTTAAAACAGCTTTTAAAAATTCAAATTTTAATGTATTAAAAATATATAATGAACCAACTTCTGCATCAATTTATTATATAACTAAATATTATGAAAATTTAAATGAAAATTCAAAATTTATAATATTTGATTTAGGATGTGGAACATTAGATATAACAACCGTTAAATATTATTATGATGAAAAATTAATAGAAATCATTGATGTTTATGGAGATAATTGTTTAGGGTCGGTTGATATAGATCATATTATAGTTAATGATATTTATTTAAGATATAATATTGATGTTAATAATAAAAAATGGGCAAAACGAATTCTTAAATATGCTGAAGAAATAAAAATAAAATTATCATTTGCAAATAATTATAAAATAATATTGGAAAATGTTCCAATAAATCATAATGGAAAAATAATAGAAAAAGAATTTATGGAAATCTCATATAATATTTCATATTTAAATAATTTATTATCTGAAATAACTGATAAAATAATATTACCATTAAAAGAAATAAATAATAAAGAAGACAATATTAAAGATATTATTTTTGTTGGTGGAGGTTCATTATTACCTCTTTTAAGAAATAAAGCTCAAACAATATTTAATATAAATAATACTTTTTTAAATGATAGTGTATTATTTAAATCAATTGTAGCAAATGGTTCTTGCATAATGAATAAAATATTACAAAATAAAGAAGATTTATGTATGATTGATATAACACCGATGGATATTGGATTGATGAGTTCTAATAATAATATAATAAATATTATACCAAAAAATTCAAAAATACCAACTAAAAAAGAATATATATTTACAACATCTTATGATGGTCAAAAAACAATTACATTTGAAATTTGTGAAATGACAAATATTGCTTATTCATATTATATAACTGGAATACCCGCTTTAAAAAAAGGGTCAATATTAATAAAAATAATGTTTAAAATTGATAATAATGGCTTATTAAACATTAATATTAATGGAATTACTAATGGTGAAAACTTAGAAATGTCAAAAAGAGATTTTAATTTAAAAAAAGATATTAAATTAATACCAAAATATAAAATGAAAGAAATATTAAAAAAAATTTATAAAACACAAAATATAAATAAAAAATAATTATATAGATATTATAATTATAATGGAAGAAAAATTACAAATAATTACAAATGATATAATGAATATTTTTTCTAAAAATGATGAAACAGTTTCAAAAAGCGAATGTAATGAATTATTAGATATAATATTTGAAGGTTTATTTAATAAAAAATTAAAAAAATCTAATTTTGAAGAAATATTTAATACTTTATCAACAAATAATGAAAAATTTTTAACTAAACAAGAATTAGAACCAATAATAAATTCTTTTATGGTTTCATTTGATGTTAATTATATTTCAAATTCAGAAAATTTTAAATCACAAGATAATATAATTTGTATTAAAATGAAAAATTCATTGCCAATTAATTATTATTTAAAAAAAATGGACGATTAACAAATTTTTTTATTAAATCATTTATTTGTATATATTACAAAATAATAATTATCAATTAAATCATCATTTAAAATAATTTCACTTCTATTTATTAGTGATATTATTATGAATTATTTCTAATAATCATTTTTTATATAATTTTTTAAATTAATTATTATTTAAATATTGAGTGTAAAAATAAATAATTAAATATATATAATTAAATATATATAAATTATATAAAAAATAATTATTAAAAATTTTGATACAGTTTTTAAAGAACAAAAAAAAATAAATGTTTCTAAAGAATATATTGTTAAAAATGTTTTTGATTTAAGAAATATTAAAAATGATATTCATTATATTAGAACAATAAAAATACAACCATATTCAAAAACAAATGAAATTAATAAATTAATGCAAAATAATTTTATAAATATCACTATTGGAGGGTATAATAATATTTTTAATAATAATGAATTATTGTCTATTTTAGCATCTCCAAAAATGATTGATGAATTAACTGGAATTAAATATGAAAAGATATTAGAAGATTATAATGATTATTTAATTGGTGGTTATTATACAAAAAAATTAGAAATATGTTATATTGAAAATAAAGATAATTTATATAGTCTTAAATTTACAATTCCAAGAGATGGTGATTTAATTTATAAGATTAAGATAAGCAATAAATTATCTAAATTTGATAATATAAATGATAATATTAATATTAAAATTAATTCATATGAAAAAAATACAAATATTAATAAATTAAATGATGAAATTGAATTAAATAATTTAATCAAATTTGATCCTTATAAACTAATTAATTTAACTATCACTCTTGATAAATATTATTTAGAATATTTGTATGATTTATATTTAGATATTGGATATTGTTATTGTAATAATCCTTTAAGAAGAGAAGTTTTAACAACAGATATGGAATTAAAATTAGAATAAATTACTATTTTTTTAATTATATTTTATATATAATAGTTATATGAAAATTCATTTTTGGACTTTAACTGGTAGAAGAAAAACTAATCAAGACACACACACTATATTTAATAATATAAATGGTAATGATAAAAGTAAAAATGATATAATTATTTTAGGTTGTTATGATGGTCACGGAGAAGAAATTGAAGGAAAAGGTGATTGTATATCAAAATTTTTATCCAATAATATTCCAGAGATATATGGAAATTTAAAATACAAATATCCATTTAATGATAATTTTCACATTAAAGTATTTGAAATATTACAAAGAAAATGTTTAGAAAATAAAGAAGCTTATAGAAGTGGTTCAACTTGTGTAATAAGTATAATATATAAATATGATGGAAAATTAATTATGGAAGTTATTAATTTAGGTGATTCAAGATGTGGTTTAATGTATAAAAATAATAATTTTTTACAAATAACAGAAGACCATTCTCCAGATAATCCAAAAGAAAAACAAAGAATAGAGAGTATGGGAGGCAAAATAATAAAAGATAGTTATGGAATAAGTAGAATAAATGGATTAAGTGTATCTTGTGGAATTGGAGATTCTGAAATTAATTATATATCACACAAACCAGATATATTCAGAAAAATAATAACCAATAACATTAAATATATAATATTAAATTGTGATGGATTAGTAGAAAGTTTAACAAATGAAGATATAGTTAAATATATACATAAATATAAAAAATCAAATAATGTAGCTAAAGAATTAGCATTGAAAGCATATAAAAAAGGAAGTGATGATAATATTAGTGTAATTATTTTAGAATTTTAGTTTCCATACAAACATTGTCTGGAACAATATTGACTTAATCTATTAAGCCCCATTTCAATTCCACAAAAACAACAAAGATTTGAATTTAGTAAAATTTCATCATCTAAAAAATCTAATTCATTAACTTTTTTAAAAAAGTAAGTAATTTTACTCTGGTATGTTTTTTTAGCTTTTTTTTCTTTTTTTTTATTAATTGTCATTTTTAATTATTATATGCATATAAAATTATAATTATTTCAATTTTTTATTAAATAAATTTAAGTATTTTGCACATAGCAATTCCACAGGTTTCAATTATCATACCACCATTTACATAAGCACCATATACTTTATGATCGTCATCTGCTTCTAAAACTAATAAATAAACTCTTTCTTCACTTTTATCTGTTTTACCTACAAAATCGTCATTAAAGAATGTTACTAATTTATATTTATCATAAACTGATAAATATTTTATTCCCGTTGATTTCATTTTATTATGTTGTTCTTTTGTTATTTCATCCACTAATATACTATGTCCTCCTGTAATAATTAAATCCTTAGTTAATAAATCATTTTTACTTTTATCCATAACAAAAAATTTACTCATTACATTTTTTTCACTATTAAAACATCTTTGTCTAAAAATATGTTTTACTTTTACATAACCTTCTTTATATGTTTTAACCAAAAATCCTGGTTTAATATCTTTAATATTAATATATTTTTCTTCATTATCTATATAACATAAAAAATCGGTTGTTTCATGAACACAAGCTAATCCACTATCATTAATAGTCCAATTCGTTCCTTGACTATCAGTTAAATTATTATATGTTATTTCTCCATCATCATTATAAGATAATGTTGATGCTCCCAATGTAATATTAGAGGGTGTATTTTGTAAATTATTCCATCCAATAAGCGTATCACTATAATTAGCCACACTTAAATCAGTATTATCTAACATATTACTCATATCAGTAGCACTACTTATATCCCAACTTTCTAAATTTTGATTAAAATTTGTAGCACCTTTAAATGAAGCATTAAAATTTGTAACAGTTGAAACATCAAAAGAAGAAACATCTTGATTGTAATTGGTAGCACCTTCAAACATTCGTGTTAAAGAAGAATTTAATAATAAAGTGGGTAATCCTGATGGAACAGTTCCAGTATAATTTAACAAAGAAGAACCTGCTCTTGAAAGTGATATGGAATCAAAATCATTAACAGCCATATTTGTAGAAGTAGTAATGGCATTTAAATTTAAACCATCATTTGTTGTTCCATTATCAGAGAAAATAAAATCTCTATAAACAATTGTATTTAAACCACTTACTTCAGTTGATTTTTGTAAAGTTGTAAAACTTCCATCTGTATTATTAATGGGTTCGTCACTGGATATATATTCTGATGTTGGCAAAGTGTATTGAAATAATGAACTATTAACTAATGTTCCACCAGTGAAAGACCATCCATATGTATTTATTAGTATGTTTCTATATGTTTCTCCAGTTGAATTATAATCAGCATCTGTTACAATAGTCATATTTAAAGTAGGTGTAGATTGAGAAGCCCATCCTTCTAATGATTTATTAAAATTAGTAATTGATATATTGGTTAAAACTAAAAATGAATAACTTAAACCTATTGATGATAAATTAGTCATATTTAAACTGCCAATATTTTGATTAAATAAAGAACATCCTGAAAACATTCCTTGATAAGTAATTGATCTTGATGTATTAAAATTAATAGGTTGATTAAATAAAGAACAGCCTTGAAACATATATCCAAATGTTGTAACATTATTTGTATTCGTAAAATTAACAGGTGAATTAAAATTAGAACAATCTAGAAACATATATTGACAATTAGTATTAGATGTCATATCCCAATTCATAGGATTATCACCAGAACCAGATGAAGCCCCATTATTGAAAATAGTATTTACAAACATTCTATACATAGTAGTAACAGATGACACATCCCAACTTCCAATATTTTGATTAAAATTAGTACAGTGTTGAAACATATATTTCATATTTGTCACTAATGATGTATCCCAACTTCCAATATTTTGATTAAAATTAGTACAGTGTAGAAACATTAGATCCATATTTGTAACATTAGATGTATCCCAACTTCCAATATTTTGATTAAAATTAGTACAGTATTGAAACATATAACTCATATTATTTACATTGCTCGTTTCCCAACTTTCAATATCTTGATTAAAATTCGAACATTTTTGAAACAGTTGTTGCATGGTTGTTACATTAGATGTATCCCAAGAAGTATATGTTGTTATACTATCTTCCAATGTTACACTTTCACTAATCATTGGTTGATTATATATTCCATTATTAACTAACTTATTATGAATTCCAAACATATATTCCATTGTGGTTCCTTTTTCTGTATTCCATCTTAATGGAGAGGTTGTTCCACTTGAGCTTTGACCATTATTAAAACTTTCAGTATAAGCTAATGTTCTTCTAAAAATTGTAACATTTTTTACATCCCAAGAAATAAAATTATATGTTGTTGAACCATTTGTAATTGTTACATATTTAGTTCCAATATATTGATTAAATCTTCTCTGAGATTTAAATAAATAATCCATAGTAGTTACATTTGTTGTATTCCAGTATAAAGGAATGCTTCCTGCATCACCACTTGTTATTACTTCACCATTATTAAAATTTCCATTTGATTCAATCATATGAGATATATCAGTAACATTTGAAGTATCCCAAGCTAAATAATCACTTCCATTATTTGCTATTTTTGAACTTATATTTTGATTAAATGCATAATCATTATAAAACATATAACTCATATTAGTAACTGTTGATGTATCCCAATCACCAATATATTGATTAAAATTACTTGCTCCATAAAACATTTCAAAACAAGAAGTATTTGATAATAAAGTAGGGATATTAGTACTTGTTGAAGGAAATGAACCTGTATAATTTTTAAACTGACTTCCTTGTCTTGACATAGGAATATTATCAAAATCATCTATAGTCATATTCCCTGGAGTTGTGATTGTTCCATTTAAATATAAACCATCTACTGATGAATTTCCACTATCATCAAAAACATAAGCCCATGATACTATTGTATTTGAACCACTAACACTTGTTGTTTTTGTTAAAGTTGTAAAACTTCCATCTGTATTTACAAATGGACTATCTGAAGCATTATAATCAGTTGTAGGTTATGTGTATTGAAAAGTTCCACTATAATATGACATAATATAGTATAGTAAAATAAAAAAATATTTAATAGTATAAAAATAATTTATTACTTTTTAGATTTTTTAAGTAAATTATCAAATGCTTTATCACTTTCATCTAATTTTCTCTTTAATTTCTTATTATTTTCTTTTAAATCACTATTTTCTTTAACTAAAATATCATTTCTAATTTTTTCATGTTTTAATTTATCATTATCTTTTTTAAGATTACGAATATTAGTTGAAAGAGTATCATTAGTATTATTTAAATAATTAATTTTTTCATTCAAATCATCAATCTTTTTATCTTTTACTTCACAATCATATTGTTTTCTATTAAACTTATTTTCATAAATATCAACATAAATAGTATTATTGTGATTAAAAGAAAATATTTTAAAATCATCACCTCTAATATCTTTCAAATGAAAATTTGTAATATTAATTAAATATTCAAGTATCTCTTTATCTGCATTTTGAGATAAAGCATAATGCAAAGCAGTCCAATTTAATCTTTTATTTAAAATATTATTAGCATTATTTTTATTAACTAACTCTTTTACTCTTTTAATATTATTATTACCAATAGCCTCTAAAACAGAAAAATTATTAGTTTGAGTAGTTGTTGTAAAAGTAGAAGAACCAAAGCGATACATTTTCACAATATTATTATATAATATATAAAACAATTTAATTTTCAATTTTTTTAATATCAATAATAAAAAAAAATTGAAATAAATATTTAATTAAGTGTCATATACCAAAAATCTTAGTTAAAAATGTCAAATCTCTCAAAGATGACTTATGATGATATTGAAAATAAAATTATGAAATATTTATATTCTAATCCAAATACACGATTTAATCAATATTCATTATATAATAAATTATTGGATAATATAGAAGGTAAAAATAGTTTATTTGACACAAGAGATTTTAAAAGAAAATTTATTGATATTTTAAGAAATCTTGATTGTAAATATGATGATTTAACTATTACAAAAAATAATAATAATATTACTATTATTTTAGATGAAGAAATTAATACTAAAAATTATGAAGATGTTAATTATACATCTTATAATGATGATACGGAATTCAATTATTATAAATTTATTTTTGATAATCATATTGAAGAAAGTTTAAATATTAAAGATATAAATAAAAATTCAATTTATCACGATTTAGCAATGTCAAATAATATTAAATTAATTGAAAATTTAATTAATGAAGATAAATTTGATTTAGAAATTAAAAATAATAATGATGAAACACCTTTGGATTTGTGTGAAAATTATGAAATTTATAAAATTTTATCAAAGAAAAAATTCAAAGAATTAGAAAAAAAAATAGTTAAATTAGAAATAATTGAAAAATCAAGAAATAATATTTGTAATACATCATTTGAAGATATTAAATTTTTTTGTGTTATTTATACACCACTGTTTTTAATAATTTATTTCTTCAAAAATTTTTTATAAATAATATAACAAATTAAAAAAAATATTATTAAATTTATTATTGTATTTTTATCAGATAAATTGATGGTTTGAAATTCTTCATTATGATATGTTTTCATAATTTTACATTTTTGATTATTTAATTCTTTTAATTCTTGGTTTGTTTTCAATCGTATAATTAAATTTTCTAATTCTTTATTAGGTTTATTTGAATATAATCTATTTAAAAAATTATTAAAATCTTGTTGCTGTTCAAAACTATTTTTGTCATAAATATTTCTCAAAAAATTATAATACTCATCTCCAACACGTTTTTTATCATTTTGATTACTTTCATTATTATAGTATTGATTGTTGAAATAACTATTCATATAAATTGCATCATAATTTATTTTTGTATAAAATTATTATTCTATTATAATAATTAATTACATAAATATCCTAAATCTAATTCAATATTTTCTATTTTATCTTCATTAATAATTTCATTTTCTCTTAATTTATCAACTTTAATATTATTTAATTTAATTATTTTTTTTATATTTTTATCTTCTTGAATACTTTTACCTATCATAGTCTTACCATTATAAATTGCAGAACTCATAATACTTAATATTGTATTATATATTCTGTTACATTCTTCTTCTCTTTCATTTAATGTTAAAGAAAAAGCACTTCTTAAATAAAACAAATCAATAGCTTCTTCACTTGTATATCTCCAAATATCATTTTCTAATTTAATTTCTTCTTTATCATTTTTATCAATATTTAATATTTGAATTATACAATTTCTCATTACTTTTCTTAAAATTATTCTTTTATCTCCATCTAACCATTTATTGCCTTCATAATATTTTATTTTATTTCTATTTTTATCTGTTATATATAACAAATGATTTTCTGGTTTTTTTTCATTAACATAATATGTCTTTATAAATTTATCAACTACCAATTCATAAATATTTAAATTACTCTTTAAATATCTTATTCTATCTTCCTTTGATATTTTTATTTTATCATATACATTCTTATTTTCTTTATTCTTCTCCTTTTTAATTATTTTCTTTAACATATTAACTTCTTTATTTATTTTATTATTTTTATTTTTTAATATTTCTATTTCTTTTTTTAATTCATTAATTTTATTATTTTGTTCTTCATTTATATTCTTTTGTTCTTCATTTATATTCTTTTGTTCTTCAACAAAAAATTCAATTTCTTTAACTTTATTATTTAATATTTTAAGTTCTTTATTATTATTTTTCTTTTCTTGTTTAAGTTCATATTCATTATATATTTTACAAGTTTTTAAATGTTTATTTATTTTTGTTGTTTTTGATAATTCTTTATTACAATAATTGCATTTATATTTATCATTATTATTATTATCACAAGGAATTTTTTTATTTTGATGATATATTAAAGATTTTTTATACTTAAATTCTTTACCACATTTATCACAAATAAAAATATTATCCATTAATATATAATATTATATTTTATATATTTTTTAATTTAATATAATTAAAATTTAAACAAAAAAATATTTTTTGTAATTCAACACAAATTTACCAAAAAAGGGGGCTCAAATTTTTTTAAACCCCCTTTTTTGGTAAATTTGATAATTAAAATTTAACTAAAAATTATTTTTTGTAATTCGACACAAATTTACCAAAAAAGGGGGCTCAAATTTTTTTAAACCCCCTTTTTTGGTAAATTTGATAATTAAATTTAAAACTAAAAAATATTTTTTGTAATTTGATAATTAAAATTTAAAAAGAAATAAAATATTTAAAAATCAATAATTATATAAAATAAAATTTTGTTATTGAATAATTTATTTCATTAAAATAAAAAATAATAAAATTATAATTATTAAAAACAATAAATGTTTTTTATTGAAAGTATTACTTGTTGTTTCAAAATTTTCTTTTTCATCTTTACAATCTAAATAACAATTAGCTAAACATTTTAAATCATCACTTTTACATTGTTTAAGACATTCATCTCTACATTCATCATTAATTGAATTATAAATAACGGTTTCACTATCATCATATAATGGAAATAAATAATAGTATGGATCAAAATAAGATAAATTTGTATTAAAATAAGGTCTTCTATAATATGGACTTACTCTTCTTCTATATCTTGATAATCCATGTCTTTTTCTTCTTAATCCACCAAAATTTCTATTACCAACCCTACCTCTATTAAATCTTCTTCCAACATTTCTCATATCACCTCTTCTAACAGGACTTACACTTCTACCAACTCCACCACCACGCATTCCTCCACCTCTTCCTCTAAAATTTTCAACGATGTTAATTTCTTCAAAACATTCTGTGTTAATATCTTTCATATTATAAAAATGTATTATAAAAATTAAAAAAAAGAAATAAAATAATTACAAAATGCATAATCCTGAAAATTATATTTTTGTCTCATAATTGAAATTATACATAATAGATATTGATACTTTATATAATTTTTTGATGAATTTTGTAATATTATAAATAACTTATCAATAGTTAAATTATATTTAACAAAATAATTTAAATAATGTTGTTTAAATTTTTCTGTATCATAAATTATTTTTGATTTTATTAAATATGAGTTTGGCTCGTTGAAATTTGAATAATGATAATATTGAAAATCCGTTATTTTTGTATAATATGTTGAACCACTTATATATAATATATTTGTTGTTAATTTTCCAGTATTTAAATATTTTAAAAAATTATTTATTTTTAATTTAGTAAAAATAACTTTTGTTAAATTTATTTTTATTTTATTTAACAAATAATCTTTTAAATATTTTGTTAAATTACATTTGTTTTCTTTTGTATTTAAGTTATTATTATATTTTGTATTTAAAAAGTTTCTTAATAAAGATACATCAAAGAATCCATCTTGAGAAACATTATAAATTTCACAAAATTCACTAATAATTGGTTCAAAATTATACATACTTAATTTACTTTTTTATTAATAATTAAAAACATAATTTTTCAATTTTTTTATTTGATAATTATTTCAAAATTATTTTTTTTTGTTTCATTCCATTCATCTTGCAATAAAATTACTTTATCTTCATTATTAACATTATTTTCAAATGATAAAATATATTCTGTTTTATCTTTATTGGATTTTTTATTAAATTTAACTTTTGTTTGTAAAATATCAAAAACTTTTTCTTTTAAGTATTCAACACGGTCTTCTAAATTAATTGGGAATTTATATTTAGGATGATTCGCTGGAATAACAAGATATGTTTTTTTATTATCTCCGGTTGAATATTTTTCTAATTGGTATAATGTTTCCATAATTTTTTTACATAATTTTTCTCTATTATAACTTTTAAAATCTTTAATTTTTAATTTTATAGCTATATCATTTAAATATTTTCGTGTTTTAGAATTATGACACACAGAACCTTTAAATGTTTGTATATTAGTTCCTCTTTTTTTATTACCTTGATTTGTTATTTTAGGTCTTAATTTAAAAATATCTTTTAATTTATCTAATGTTTTATTAGTTGTTTCAGGTTCTTTATCAACAATTCCAACAAATGAAAATTCATTTCTATTTTTATAGTAATTATAAACACTTTCCCAATCATATCTTAAATCATGATTGTAATCTTCTTCTTCTAATTCTAATTCTTTTTCAATATTTTCAGGATTTAATTTAAGGAAAGTGTTAAGACTTAATTCAGTATCAAATTGTATATTAGGATTTTTTCTGTAATAAAGAGGTAATGTTTCTGATTTATCAAAAGGTTGGAATATATAATAACCATCTAAATAAATTAAATATCCTGGTGTATATGTTTTATCATATATAATATCAGTAAAATTATTAAAATCATTTTGCGTTACTGGTATTAATTCATCAAGAGCTTTATAAGTAAAAAAATTATCATATAATTCTTTTTTATCATCATCATAACTGTTTTTAATATATTCAACAATTGTTTCTAATTCATAAATATAATTAATAATAAATAATTCTTTTATTTTATCTTTTGAAGTATTTATTTCTTTTCTTGCCATATTTAATGTAAATGTTGAATAATCTAATTCTTTTTTATTTAATTTTTTATAAATATTTGTTGTTCTATCATAATATTTTAAATTTAATTCTTTCCCATCACATTTATAATTACAAACAGTAAAATCACATAAAGAAGGACAATTATTTAATTCTGTTTTAACATCTTTACGCATATCATTATTTGGTTCTTTACATTTATTGTGTAGTTTTATTTCTTCTTCAAACATATTAGAAGTAAAATTTAAGGGACAATCAATAGCATTTTCTTTCATTGCTCTTTCAATTTTTTTAATTAATAAATATTTAATTTCAGCTTTAAAATACATTTCTTCTTCAATAGACATTTTATTTTTTAATGATGATACATATTTAAAAACTTTAACTTTAGGATACATATTATTAATATTCATTACATTTATATGAGAACACCAACGTATACCTCTACCTACAATTTGTTCTACTTTGCCTAATGTATATGGAGCTTCTATGATTTGGACACTTCCAACATTTTTTAAACTAAACCCGCTTGTTAAAACAGATGAACCTAGTAATAATTTTATATACTTACCTTCTTTATTTTTAATATCACTATAAACTTTATCTACATAATCAACTTTTATATCTTGTTCTACATTTGAATCATCACTATCTTGTCCAGTTAATTTAAGAAATGTAGCTGGTTTAAAAGTATGAGATGAAGTATTTTTATGATTTTGTTTTTGAATACCACAATAATAACAAATTGTATTATCTTTAATATTATATTTAGTTGGATTTTCGTCATATTCTAAATAACCATTTTCCAATAATATTTCTTGAAAAAGATTAATTCCATAAGAAACCAATCTTGAATATACAAAACCAATAGATGAAATATTTTTATCACTTTTAAATAAATTATTATCAATATCATCTAATATTTTATAAAATTTTTGTGAAAAGTGTTTGATATATTTTTTATTTAGTATTTTTCCGGTAATATTATTTGTTTCATTATTATAATTGATAAATTCTTCTTTTGAATTTTGTTCATTTAAAATTTGTGTTTTAATTAATTTATTAAGTGTGTCATAATTATTTTTCATTTGATTTTTAATTTCTTTTAATCCTTCAGAACCATATGAACCAATAATATTTTTTTTATTTTCATCTAAAATTGGAAAACAAAAATTAGAAATAGCAACTTGTTTAGTATCTAATCCATCACTATTTAATTCCAATTTCTTTATAACTTTATTATAAGTTTCTAATTGTAATTTATTCATTTGACATTGAACTAATTTAGTAAACATTAAACCTTTTGGTTTAATACCATATTCATTTTTTAAAGCAAAAGTTAAAGGGTCCGCTCCTCTTAAATGACTTATATATCCACTTGACATTTTTTTAAAATATTCTATTCCATCTGATTTTAAATTCATTTCATAATTTGTTTTTGAATTAAACATTTTACTTCTTTCTATAGGGTCTTCTTTAGGTCTTAAATAATTTAAAAGTGTTATAATTTCATCAGCATAATTATCCATAGGTGTAGCACTTAATAATAATATTTTAAGATTTACTGAATTATCAATAATAGTTTTTAATGCTTCGGAATTATCACTATCATTAACAAAATTTTGTGCTTCATCAACAATTAATAAAGAATTATCTAAAGAATAAATTCGCTCTCCTTTAAATTCTCTTTCATATGAACCTAAAGATGATTTTTTTGCTTTTGATACAATTTTTCCTTTTTCATTTATTTGTTTTGTAATAATTTTATCACCTAATATTTTTTTGGTAAAACCTTTATAAGAATGTAGTCTATAAAATTCTTGTGATGCTTTTTGTGCTTTCATCATTTGTTTTTTTAAATCTTCTTCATTCATAAAAATTAAACTTTCATTTTGTTTTAAGTATGTGTCTCCAGTTCCAGTAATAATATCTTTTTTCCATTTTTGTTTAATAATTGGTCCAGGAACAATAATATGTGCTTTTGTATTATATCTTTGAAATTGTTCTTTAAATTTTTCAGCGGTAGTTATTCCAACAAATGTTTTACCAGTTCCAGTTCCATGATAGACTATTAAACCTTTATATGGTGTATTTGGATTAATAAAATTACTTATTAAATCTTGATGAGGAAGACTACCTGATATATTACATACATTTTTTCTATATTTCATTATATCTTCATCATTTTTCATTTTAGGTCTTTCAGGCATTTTGTGATAATAAAATTCTCTTTTAGTATATATTTTGGATTGTATATCTTCATCATTTACATTTGGATATGTAAAGTCTTGTTCTTTTTTATTTGGTTTAATATTTTCTTCAATTATATCATTCATAATATAATATTTAGTATATAAAAAAAGTTAATTATTAACATTAAAATATGTAAAGAAGTAAAAATATTTTTTTATTAATTTCTAAATAAATAATTAATTATAATTTAATAATATAATTGTTGAATAACTTAAAAATGGTTATTTATAGTTGTGAAAAATTAAATAAAAATAATAATAAAAAAGAAAAAATTGATTTATATATTACAAATAATAATAAAGAAGAAATTATGAAATTAAAAAATAAATTAGGTCAATATTTTACAACTAATATTGAATTACAAAATAAGGTATATGAATTTATATTAAATAAGCCATCTAATATTTTAGAGCCTTCTATAGGTCAAGGCGATTTAGTTGTATTTATTAAAGAAAAAATACCAAAAATAAAATTTGATATGTATGAAATTGATACAGAAATTAAATTATTAAATAAAATAAAAAAAAATAAAGTTATTTATGGTGATTTTATAAAACAGAATATTAAAAAAAAATATAAAACAATAATTGGAAATCCACCTTATATTAAAACGAAAAAAGGAAATTTGTATATTGATTTTATTGAAAAATGTTATAATTTACTTGATGATAATGGAGAATTAATTTTTATTATTCCATCTGATTTTCTTAAATTAACTTGTGCTTCTAAATTATTAAATATAATGTTTTCTAATGGAACATTTACACATATATATCATCCTCATAATGAGAAGATGTTTAAGAATGCTTCAATTGATATTATAATATTTAGATATTGTAAAAATAATTTAATTGAAAAAAAAGTATTATATAATGATAAATTATTATATATTACAAATAGTAATGGATTAATTACATTTCAAGAAGAAAAAAATGATAATTCTGTTCTATTTAAAGATTATTTTGATATATATGTAGGAATGGTTAGTGGAAAAGAAAGTGTTTATAAAAATAATGAATTGGGAAATATTGAAGTATTAAATGGTAATAATAAAATTGATAAATATATTTATATTAAAAAATATCCTTGTGAAAATAATAAAATAAATGAATATTTATTAAATCATAAAGAAGAACTTATTAAAAGAGGAATAAAAAAATTTAATGAAAAAAATTGGTTTGAGTGGGGAGCTCCAAGAAATATTTCTAATATAAAATCCAATATTGATAAGGATTGTATTTATATTTATAATTTAACAAGAAAAACAAATGTATCATTTTTAGGAAAGGTTAATTATTTTGGTGGTGGATTATTAATGCTTAAACCAAAACAAAAATGTAATTTAAATAATATAATATCATATATAAATAGTGATTTATTCAAAAATAATTTTATTTTTTCAGGTAGATTTAAAATAGGACATCGTCAAATATCAAATTCATATATTCCAAATAAATATTTATAGATTTATTGTTCGAATATTTGTCATAAATGTTTCTTTCCAACTTGGTTTAGGTTTTTGTAAGCAATCTATAAATAATTTAATTTGTATATTTATATTTTTATATTCAAAAATTTTATTATCACACCACTTAATTTGAAAAGGTAAATTATTCAAATTTTGTGTTACTGTTCTTAGTCCTTTTAAGCTGTTAATTATTATATCATTTGAATTATTTTTATTTAGAACTAAAAAATAATAATCTTTCTTATTGTTAGTATTATATTCTTTATTTTTTATTTTATTAAAAAGTATATTACTCATTTTACCATTATTATAAGTATTATGACTATGAATATCTAACATTTCATTTGTATAAGAATAAACACACATTGCTAAATTTCCAGTATTATCATTTGTTAAAGTAGTTGTTATTTTTATATTTATTGGTAACCATCCATAAGTATAATCATATGCTAAAATATCATACCAATGTCTTTTTTTAGGTTTTTTTATTTTTTCTTTAAATTCTTTAATAAGTAATTTAATTACTTTATCTTCATCAATACAACTATTTATTCTTCCATCATCATTTTTATTTGAAAAAATAATTTTTTGTGATTTTAAATATTTTTGTATTTTATACATTATTAATGGTAATTTTTTTAATCTAACAATACAACCTCTAAACCATTTTTGTATTTTAATTATTTTTTCTTGATTAATAGATAATAATAAAAATGATTTTGATAATTGTTCTATTTCTAAATCCATTTATTAAATTATTATAATATTTTTATTATGTATTAATATTTCAATTTTTAATTTTTTTCTATTTTAATAATTATATAATTTAATTATAAATGAAAAAATATAAAATAGTTTCATCTAAATCAGGAGGTAATTTCAAAGGGAATGATATGTTTAGTGCTGGTATTAAATATAAAACGGATAAAATAACACATCATGGATATCAAAGATTTTATGATTATTTTTTATATCCTTATAAACATAAAGAATTTAATTTTTTTGAAATAGGTGTTGATGCGGGTCGTTCATTAAAAATGTGGAATGATTATTTTACAAAAGCAAAAATTTATGGAATGGATATAGACCATGAATACGATCATCCAAAGGGTAAAATATTTAAGGGAGACCAAAGTAAAATTAAAGATTTGGATTTAATTATTGATGAAATTAAAGAAAGTGATTTTATTATAGATGATGGTTCTCATGTTCCAGAGCATCAGTTATTATCTTTTAATCATTTATTTGACAAATTATTAAATAAAGGTGGAACATATATTATAGAGGATATTGAAACATCTTATTGGAAAAAATCTGAATTATATGGATATAAAATTAATTCAGGATATAATGCAAAAAATAATATTGTTAATATTTTTAAAAATATTGTTGATATTGTTAATAGAGAATTTTTACTTGATAAAGATATTGAAAAAATTAAAAAATTCAAACAAATTAAGTTTGAAAATTTAAAATATATTTCTTTTGTAATGTTTGGTCAAAATTGTATTATTATTAAAAAAATGTCTCAAAAAGAATATGATAGGTATGGAGAAAGAAAATATCGTTTTATTGAAAGTTTAGGCAAATAAATTAAATAACCAAATTTTTATTCAGTAATATTTTATAAGATAACAAACATGGAACACATATAATTGGGTATAAATAATTGTTTTAAACATTATTTATTTAAAATTTTTAATATTTCATATAAATTTGTATTTAATATTTACAATATTGATTAAAAAAAATTGAAAAATTTTATTTATTATTAGTAATAAAAATAAGATGGAAAAAAATTACAAATTGACTGAAGAAGATATTGATTTAATTAAAAATGAAATATTTCATAATTATAAATTAAAAATAGAAGAAAAAAATTATGAAAATATAATTATTAATTTTTTAAATAATTTTGAAATGAAATGTTTAGAAGATAAAAATGAGTTATATTGTCCTTTTGGAAATATTAAAACACTTGAAAATAAATATGATTATTCTGGTATTTATGGTTTAGCATTGAGTATAATACAAGCGGATTTATCAAAAAATTTTATTAGTATTGAAAATTTTAATTTAAAAGAATATTATGAAGAAAATAAACTTAAAACCAATTAGTTTTTATATTTAATAATTTTTCTAATTTATTAACATCTTTTTTATAGAATTTAACTAAATCTTTATATATCTTATCATCAATATTTTTATTATAATTACCTATTCTAACTTTTTCACATTCTACATTTATTTGTTTAATATTTAAAAATTTATATATTTTATTATATTCTTTATTCATATCTTCATCAAAATGTTCTAAAATAAATACTAATAAATTTTGTCTTGGAAACCATTTTAAAAATTCTTTTATTTGTTGATAATAAAGTCCCCGTTGTAAATAATGAAAAACAGCTGTATTAAATGTTTTATTTTCATCCAATCTATAATTTAATTCTTCATCTATGGCTTCTTTAAATGATAAATTAGTCCAATTATTATTTTTAACCATTTGCCAAGATGAATAAGCTCTATCAATTGGATTTCTTAAAAATAATATAAATTTGGTAAATGGGTTTAATGATTGTATTAAAGGAAATGTTTGTGATAAATATATTAAATCCGGATTTTTGCATAATGTTATTTTTTTATTATAATTAAAATGTTTTTTAAAAAATTCTAATCCTTTGCTCCAATGAATATCAAAATAATGTATTTCATCTTTATATGAACTTATATCTGGATGTTTTGATAAGTTAAATAATGCTGATGATGTTGATGCTTTTTGAACTCCAAATATAATGCAATCAATACTTCTTTTTTTGTAATTAAAAGGAAAAATTATATTATTAGTTTTTTTAATCATAATGTAATCATTATAAGTTTTATGTTCGTTGTTAAAATGTTTAAACAAAGATATATATTTTTTTGGTATGATAAGAAAACCATTAATAAATATCATATTATATAATAATTTTATATCAATTTCATTTATATTAATAGTTTTATTTAGAATTATAATATTAAAAAATGGTGGATTAAAATATTTACCATCAATAAGTTCATATGGTTTTTTTATAAATTTATATGGTTTTTCTTTTTTAAAAATATCTATATTATCTTCATTATTACAAATTATAATATTTAAAGGTATCATTTATTATAATTATATGCGATAATAAAATTGATTAAATTTTATTGATAATTTAGTTTGTAAAAAAAATAAAATTGAATTATAATGCAATTCAAAAAAAATTTATATTTATGGTTATTTATTTAACAACTTAAACAATAAATTTTTCTAATATATTTATTGTTAATGTTAGTTTTAAAAATTAAATAAAAATAATTATAATTAATTATTATATTTCAAAAACATTAAAAAATATAACCCAAATAATATGCAAGAAATAATAATAATAAAATTGCAACACCAATCAATACAATAATTGTAATAGATGAACCTTCATTATTATCTTCAATAATATCTTCATCTTCTAACAAAATATTATTATCTTCATCTTCTAACAAAATATTATTATCTTCATCTTCTAACAAAATATTATTATCTTCATCTTCTAACAAAATATTATTATCTTCATTTTCTAACAAAATATTATTATCTTCTGCAACATTAGAATCAGAATCAACAGTTCCAGAACCAATAGTTTTTCCTAAATCAACAGTTCCAGAACCAATAGTTTTTCCTAAATCAACAGTTCCAGAACCAATAGTTTTTCCCAATTTAACAGTTCCAGAACCAATATTTCCCTTTTTTTGTTCCATATAATCCAATTTGCGTTCCAAATTTTTTTTTTGCTTTTTTAACTCTTTTCTCCATGATTTCATTTTAAAATTTTCAATACAATGATATTCCAAATTATTTTCATACATTGTAATATGTTATATATTATAAAATATAAAAATATTATACATTTTTAATTAATAATTCTTCATTTTTAATTAATTCTTCATATTTTTTAATAATCATATTATAATAATTTAATTCTTTTATATCAATATTTTCATCAATATTTATTTTTTCTATTAAAACATTTATTTCTTGAAATGTTAAATTATTAATATTTTCATTTTTATTTAATAATTCATTATCAATTTTATTTATATTATTTTTAATTATTTCATATTTTTTAATAAAATTATTTTTATCTTCTTCATAATTAAGTTCATCAATCATTTTACAAATATTATTAATCTCCATTTTTATTTAATTATTGATATATGTTTCAATTTTTATTTATTTTTTTTATTATTATTAAAAATATCATTAAAATAATCAAAAAAATCATAATTAAAATAAAATAAGGATGTAAAAAGATATTTTTATCATTATCAACAACAATTATACCATCATCGTGCGTTTCATCAATAATAATTGGTGGTGGTAAAATAATATTTGGTGTTTCTTCAATAATTATATCAGGTGGTTGATTAATAATAATATTTGGTTCATCATCTATTATAATAGGAGGTTTTGAAGTGGGATTTTGAGGTCTTGAAATAGGTTTAGGAATTATAATAGGAGGTTTAGGAATTATAATAGGAGGTTTAGGAATTATAATAGGAGGTTTAGGAATTGAAATAGGAGGTTTAGGAATTGAAATAGGAGGTTTAGGAATTGAAATAGGAGGTTTAGGAATTGAAATAGGAGGTTTAGGAATTGAAATAGGAGGTTTAGGAATTGAAATAGGAGGTTTAGGAATT
>Ga0233448_1000480_pt1 | contig 43000 bp, 51 predicted proteins | sample SI_124_October20_2_FD_183015 | JGI IMG/M metagenome (GOLD analysis project Ga0233448, IMG submission 183015) | Seawater microbial communities from Saanich Inlet, British Columbia, Canada - SI_124_October2016_150_MG | ecosystem: Environmental > Aquatic > Marine > Inlet | place: Canada: British... | reverse complement strand
ACGGGAATTTTAATTGTCGTCAACTGTGGGTTTGCAATGTCGTTCATCAGTCAGTGGGCGGAACACCATCCTAATCAGGCTGCCACGTATGAGCTAAAAGAAAGCGCTAGCCTTCTTCATCAGTTTACTTCCCATATCTTTCGATGTAGTCATCAACAAGAATAGCCAGACGAGGATCAGAATCAGGAATTACAAAATCTTTTATGTCTGGTTCATCAGATTTCATTGCCTCCCACTCTTCTTCAAAATTGTCTCCGCGTTCTTCTAGCTGTTCTTTCAAGACTTGTTTATACTTTACGAATTCCTGAAAAGCTTTTCTGTCATTGCCCTGCATCCTCGCTGCGAGAGCTTTTAATGCAAATTCCAGTGATGGTGCTGAACTCCTAAGGAAGACCGATTGTGCATAGCGATTCAATAAATCAACCTCCTTCAAACTTTGTAAACAGGCATCAACCTGGATAGATAAGTTAACTCCTCTCATGTCTGTGGCCTCTTTGTCACCGTACTCATCAAGCCAATTAACACAAAATATGCGAGCCTCTTCCCGTTGATCCAAAGCGATGTTTAAGGCAAGAATCCCTCCGAAATACCTATCATTTACTAGATTACTTTCACTTTCAGCATTTTCTTCGTCAGATTCTTCTGACTCCCGAGCTTGGTTTAACAGGTCAAGGGATTGTTGATAATTACCTTCGTTATATTCATCAGCTGAAAGATGATAGAGTAAATTTGTAGTGTTGTACCCCAACTTCCTTAATTCCCATGCTTCAGCTATTAAAGCCGCAACCTGTTTCTTATCATTTAACTTTTTACATGCTTCAATCCTCATCGGCAATACGATGGATCTATCTTCTGGGGTTTCAAATAAGTTATAAACGTCTGTATATTTTTCATATGCAGCAGCATGATCACCTAAGTTGTCATATACAAACCCAAGGCGTCCATGAGAAACATGGTCTTCTGGCTCCTCTTTGATGCGTTTTTCTAAAATAGGTATTGCAGCTTCGAGGCAACCAGTACTTAAGAGTATATCAACAATGTTGAATTTATAGTTTTCTTCAATTTGATCAAGATCCATCGAACTAAAATCATCATTGTGCGTTTTTAAATATTCTAGCTCTTGTAATGCCAATCCGTCCAACTCCAATTTAAAGAAACATTCTGCCATCCCGTAACGAGCGAGCATGTCTGACGGGAAGTTATCAAGCACTAGCTGGTAGGCTTGAATTGCCTCCAGGAATTGTTCATTTTCAAATAATTCATCACCATACTCGCGAATAGCTATCCGGTCTAAATCATCCGATATAATGTTCATAGTAAAACTCTCCTCAATTCGGTGATATCACGATGTTTTTGCTTTTAGTTTGTTGATCTGATGGTTGAAGTTAAAATGTGAATCCAAGAATACTAACTTCAATCTGGACCAATAATAGCATTAGAAGTCTGGCAGGCTTTGATCAGCTGGAGTTAAATCCAGCTACCCTGCAAGATGGTCTCGATTTTGCCCTTTCGGGTCACGATATCCTCGCCAGTCTGTCGCCAGACACATGCGCACAGGTGTTACCTGCATTGCATCCCGAGCGTCACACATCAATTACTCGATGTGCCCCTCAGTTTACGATTAAGTCTTTGAAGGCTCTTGAAACCTCCGTGACAATAGATACCGGTTCATGACTTATCTCATGATTAATCCATCCTTGTATCCTAGCGTTGCCGCCAATGCCCTATGGGCGATAGCAGAACAACTTTGCCCTGCTTGCCAGATGTATACATCTGATAGGAATACCCTACGTGTGCGCCATGAATGTGGTTCACATTTCCGTAGGACCAGAGATGAGTAGTTTTTCCGTAGCTTTCGGAACGCCTACTCTCTTCTAATGCTAATTATAATCTTCCGATGTTATTCTTATTCCAGAAAATGTGCAGTTTTATAGGTTCATGAGAGAAAACCGGCTTCCCAGGATGGACGAGGACGCGATGATCTAAAATTTAGGGATGTTGGTATGGACGGTAAACAGGATTTTAGATGATTTAAAATTCTAAATGGGCTCAATAAATATTACGTAAGTATCTGTATTTAATAGTAGATATCGCTTGACAAATGGGCCAAAACCCCGTATATTTATATTATAGGGAAGAGCGTAAAACCTCCCTAATCGAAGAAACGAAACCCAACGAAAATTGAAGAGACGAGACGCCCTTAAATGGGCTTTTTGATATTGCTAGTCGGGAGGATTTTTCTCCCGGCTTTTATGCCGCCTCAGGTGGCGAACCAATGGAAACGAATTAAAAACAACTATGAAAATGACAACTGAAACAACAACACAAGACATATGGCTAGCTGCAGTGGCTTGCCAAAACGGATATGAACTATGCGATCTTCGGAAATTAGGAGATCGTAAACTATTTGTGTTCGAGGATAGCGAAGCATTTCAACTATTAAAAAGGGACTATTACTGGCATCAAGCTAAGGTAGATCCACTGAAATTCAAAAAAGCAATCCGCGAGCTCAAAGCCTTAACTGTAGAAGGATAAGACTATGGAAAAACCAATTAAAAAAATATGCAAAACTATAAATCTCGGATCAGTGTCAATGGGCATTATGATCCAACAAAAGGAAAAGAACACAATAACAGTAGGGTAGCCAACGGCTGGTCCCTAAAAGAATATACCTGGACTGAGCCTTCAGTCCGTGAACTAACCACTCAACATGGCATCAGCTGTAACGAGTATTCTGGTGAACAGAGATCAACAGATAGCTGGGTAGGTACTAATGCAATCATGCTTGATTTTGATGATGGCAGTGTATCATCATCTCAGTTAATAGATGATCAGAAATCCTGGAAATTCGACAGCTATATCTACTCCAGTCAAAATCACCAAAAACCAAAAGAAAAGCAGGATGGAACGGTCGTTCCTAAATGTGATCGTCTTCGCGGATTTATCCCATTAGATGAAACTATCACTGATGTCTCTGATCTTAAAGCGCTAGAAGGATATTTTAAAAATAAGTATCCAACTATCGATCAATCCTTCATGGGACAGGCTCGCTATTTTGCCCATGGCACCACAGAAGTATCCAGCTTTCGGAATAGTCAGGGACCTTTGAAATGGAAAGAGATTCCAGATCTTGATAAGTATCGGCAGAAAGTGACCGCTAAAAGTTGGCAGAAGAAAATAGAGCAATTAGTTCAGCTATCCGATGTGGTATTTGATGCGGATCGTAAAGAGGTCCCAATAAAGGATATCCAACCTGACGAACCCATCTACTGCCCTTACTGTGGATTATCTGAAGAACGATCTGGTGATAACCATAATGCAGTTATACTGATGAGTGATGATGATCTACCATTCCTTTTCTGCTCCAGTTGTCAATCTCGTAATCTGGGAAACAAAGGAGTTTACAATTTCGAGGAAGTTGATGGATACATCTACAGGTTAGCCCTTGATGATAAGCTCGTTTTCATTGATACCTTGAAGTCAAAATACATGGGTGGATGCAAAGAGCCTGGCATAGATGAATTCGTTGTGCGGGAACAGAGTGGGACAGATCATGTTACCCAGTTTTGCAAAAGCCACAAAGTTCCTTACCCCAGTACGTTCCCCAGAGCTCGATATGAACTGATCTTCAATAGTGATGAGCGTGCAGAATTTGATAAGGGTTATGTGAATAAATATTCTGTAACTGACCTACTGAAAAATGCTGTCCCAGTCGGACATGTGGCTAAGAGGCCCAAATATATTGGCAATCTAATTGATCATATCATGACGGATGATACAGAAATTATTGACAGATTCTATAATGATCTAGCCTGGTTCACTCAAAACCGGAAGAAGCTGATAAATTCATACTTGTGGCAAGGCGTTGAGGGCACTGGGAAAGGATTCTTCTTTTCAAGAGTACTCCAGGTAATCTTTGGAACCCAATACTGCGCACAAACTGATCAGGATGCTTTCGGAACACAGTTTAACTCATTCTTAACAGACAACGTGTTAGTGTTGGTTAATGAGGTTTCCGGTAATTTCTCTGGAAGCGAGAGCAAAGGTCTGGCAACCATTGAGAAGATGAAGATAGCTATCACAGATGAGCATATTCAGATAGAAGGCAAAAACAAAGATCGCTTCAATGGCAAGAACGTCTGCTCGTTTCTATTTGCAACAAATCGCCGGGATGCCATAACACTATCGGATAATGATAGGCGGTTTAATGTGGCACCTAGACAGGAAGTAAAGCTTCATGATACGCCATGGTGGCCTGGTTATTACCAGTTGCAGTCATTGGTAGAAGATGAGCTTCAAGAGTTTGTGTGGTATTTGAAACAGTATCCTGTTGATGAAGCACTGATCGGTAAAGTAATTGATAATGAGCCGAAACGAATCCTGCAGATCATGTCACAGACAAATGCTGATATGTTCTTTGATGCTGTGAATAAGGGTGATCTGGATTGGCTGGAAGAGAATGTGGTCGTTGAGTTATCAGGCTTTGATGTTGATAAGAAAAATGATCATATCAATTCAATCATATTCAATCTTGCGGGTGCAGACAAAGTTTCAGTCAATGATCTGTGTGATCTATACAATAATATTAATGGCAAGAAACTGACCACCGTTGCTTTCGGCAGATTAGCAACTGGCCATTTAGGTAAGGCAAAAACCGTCCGGATAGCCAATAATCCTCAACAGGGGTTCAAGATTAACTGGAATTCGAGAGATTTATCCGATGAGAGCTAAAAATGTAAGAGATGTAAGAGGTTGTAAGAGATATCTCTTACACGCTAAACCCTTGTGCAGTAAGGCTTTGCGGGCATATTTAGGTAATGTAATAGATATATCTATTATTGGGGGGGAGAAGAATATGTATATACTAGAGTACCTCCCTGTCCCCAGCCTAATATCGATCTCTTACAATTACAAATTAGCTATATATAATATAAACATATACTTAGAGCGTAAGAGATGCGAATTCTATCTCTTACATCTATTACAAATGATAAAGGAGGAATATTATGAAATATTTCAAATATAAAATTAGCGTAGAACAGGGTAAACAGGACTCCTTAGGAGAATTGGATATTACCGAGAATAACATAGAGTTTTGCTTAGAAGAACTTACTGATTATCAGCAACAGGCCCTAGCTGCCTTATTTGCTTCATTAGTGAAAGATAGTAGGACTAAGATAGATAAAACCGTGGATGCAATACGATGAGATTTTTTAGTCAAAAACCAACAGTGGGATCACGTCTTCATGAGCCTCCAGAGCAAGTAGTAAGTGAAGAACAGCGGCTTTTAGCACAGCTCGAAAGCCACAACGTGATGAGAAAAGGTAAAGTCGGGCGACTTTTTTCGCCTCTGACGGGATCTCGTACAAGAGACCTGTCCCATAAATCAAATCAAATAGATGAGATATTATAGAAAGAAACCAGCAGTTGAATTTGACTTCAATGGTGAGACCTATAGAGTTGAACCAAGACCTAAACAATTTGGGTGCGAATGGTGGAGAGTCGGAGGGCATACGAGATACCGATGTGGACTTGAAGACCCAGCGTATCCTATACTGGCACCTGAAGAAGATTGGATGTTTTCAACAGAGATGTACATGCTGCTTAAGAGTGAGGATCCTGATGAACATGCAGAGTTTTTAAACCTCCTCAACAAGGCAGTGAAGCATTTCATAATAAAGAAGTAAATAAACGGGTCGAAATATCGGCCCTTTCCATTTTTCAAACTATAGGGTTGTTAGAAGAATGGTATGATCATAAATCGACGCTAAGCCCTACTGGGTAACAGTTCTGTATCGAAAGAGACGGAATACGGTTGGTGCTTCTGTTAAAAATGCGGTAGTTACTTAAACTGCAATACTGGCCATGTGAAAAAACGCTTTATACATAAGTCAGTCTCATTATACTAAGGGACAAAATAGTGGGGATTTACATGAACAATTATTTACGTTTAATCTGTGCGTTATCATTGATGTTTGTTTTCAATAGTTGTGAAGATCCTGTCGATGAGGATACAACACCACCCGGTTCACCTCTAAATTTAGTTTATGATGCGAATCTTTCAGGTGATCTTCAAATATATCTGTCCTGGGAAGCACCCTTAGATGAAGATCTGTCAGCTTTCAACATTTATCGAGAGCCTGGGAATGGGATTTTTGTCCTTATTCGTAGTACCACAAATAATTTCTACTTGGATACTGATTTAGATTATTTGATTGAATATGGATACAAAGTTTCTGCTTTGGACAAAAATGGAAACGAAAGTGATTTTTCAAACATTGTATCCCAAGTACCCAGGGATCTTGTAGCTCCTGCCGCCCCTGCAGGGTTGTCATATAATCCCGATCTATCTGGAGATCGTCAAATTCATTTATCCTGGGCAGAACCTATAAACGATGCTGTTGCCATTTATCATGTTTATCGAGACTCAGGAACCGGTAATTTTAGTGAAATTGGCAGTACAGCCGACACCCTTTATCTCGACACAAATTTGGACTATTATATTGAATATAGTTATAAAGTTTCTGCTGAGGATGGTGCTGGAAATATTAGTTCTCTTTCAGAAATCTTATCTCAGACTGCGCCAGACCTGGTGGCTCCGCAGGCACCTAGTGGTTTTACATATGATCCAAATTTATCTGGAGATGGTCAAATTTATCTAACTTGGTCTACCAATTCAGATACTGATGGTGTTAGTATATATTATATACATGGAGATTCCGGATCTGGGTTTTTCAGCAAAATCGACTCTACACCCACCCCGGAGTACTTGGATTTTGGATTGGATTACGAGACGGAATATAGTTACAAGATTACAGCTGGAGATCTCCCAGGAAATATTAGTGAATTCTCAAGTATTGTAAGCTTGACACCCATAAATCTTCACAGTCCTGCCACGCCTAACTCTTTAATGATACGGGCTCACAACATTCCATCAGAATTCATTACAAATGTTGAACTGCTATGGAGTGCTAATACTGAATCAGATTTTTCGCACTATGGAGTCTATAAATCTGCTGCATCGGCGTTATTCATCCCAAATGAAACCACCTTTCTTGATTCAGCTACTCAAGCATTCTATATCGATGATGATGTGGTTCCTGGCGCAACATATTATTACAAATTAGTTGCCTTTGATCTAGGTGGACTTGCCAGTGATCCTTCCATGGTTGTCTCTGATACTCCCCTTGAGATACCAGAATTGATCAGACCAATTAATGATGACACGGCCACAGGGTTAACGCCAACATTCGAATGGACAAATATCGGTAATGCTGTTAAATACAAAATAGTTGTCAGAACATCCTCCCAGACAGGTGATATATGGGAAGCTGAGGTGGAGGCGACCTCGGAAAGTACTATTAACATTGCTTATCCAAACAACGGTCTCCCTTTGAATGCAAACACACGGTACTTCTGGTTTGTGGCGGGATATTCCCAAGATATTGAAGAGGTGAATGTGTATTCTGAGATTGAAACTTTTAGAACCCCCTAGGTACTAATATTGTCAAGCTTAGTATTAACTCAATAATTAATCGGCCCCAACGATTTCCAAAACGGGGACCCTACCCGTCAAATATGAAGTACCAGGTTATTCGATCGAGAGGTCCACTTGGTTTTTGGGTTCTATATCAAATCCGTATTTTTAATTTTTGGAAAATTTTACAGCCTCTATAGGCAATTGGATATGAGGTAAAAGAAGCATCACATGGATACTTCTCTTTTTACGGTCCTAAAACGGTTCCACGTTTTGGTCACCTGGATCACTGTAGTCATGACTCGAGATTACTCTCGTCACTTCTTCGAATTGATCCCTTGCTTGTTTCGCGAGTATTAACATTTCTTTAGTCGCGATACCATCTATGCCGACCTTAACTTCAGCCCAGCGATAGGTACCCTTCTTTACGTCCAAAGTTTTGAAAGTTGTAGAAACCGCAACAACAGGCAGGTTAGACCGTTGTAACTTCTTCTTGTGAGCGTTCCAGTGCTTGATGCTGGTAGGGCTCAGTGCAAAGACCAATGGTCTTACATCTCCATCGATTTCTGCTAACAAGAACAGCCTTGCTTTTGGTTTACATGATTTACCTATAGCTGAGTGCTCGCACAGATTGCACGAAATAGCCAAAGGTTCTTTTCCTCCAGGCACCCCATCTATCGCAGAACACAAAGGAACTTCCGCTCCTTCCTCCCACAGAGCACGTATTCCCTGCTCAGCGAATACGATTCCTGTAAGCATATTCCCAGCTACATCTATCTCCTGAGATGCACTATCCAGATAACTCTCACCGGTATCAATGTACAGGTGGTGTTTGCCATTCTTTTTATGCTCAATACGGACACGCGGAAGCTCGAAATTGGAAGCAGCAGTACTTAGCCCTTCCAATTCCTTATCCAGATCCCACCCAGCAACAGAAAGAGCCTGTTTAACTGCGTCGGTTTCTATCATTTGATTTTCCATTATTTCCTTTCTTTGGCTTAGGCCAACTTTAATTCAGCTAACAATTCATGAGCTAGTTCAGCATCCTTCTCCGGCACATTATCATTCCGACTTACGCAGTGCGTAGCGTAAGTACAGAACGAACAGCTTGCCGTGTTTGGGTAATACCAGGGCTTGACCATAGCAGATAACTGGGCTCTTATTTCATGTCTAAAAGCACGAAGGTCTTGGATGGTCTTCGTGGTCATCATGAAGGGCGAACCTTTCTCATCGCCAATCTCTTTTCCGACAACTTTGCGTTTATAGACTTCATGTCCACGAAGGAAATAGATTCCAACTGAGTCTACCATCATATTTGGTTTCACCCAGATGTCATCTACTAAGACTTCACCGAACTTTAGGGCGTATGAATAGAGCGTAAGCTGAAGATCATTCGGGATAGCATACTGGTTAGGACGCATCTTACTTGATTTAAAATCTATCAATGAGATTGTCCCATCAACATTCTTACGGCACTGATCCATAGTACCAGTGAATAAATACCCGAGTATCTTTACTCTAAATGGAACCTCAGAGAACAAGACTATAGCATCACGGTTATATGCTTTGCTCCGATAGTTCTCAAGGATTTCAACTCCATTCTTTGTCAGAGCTTCAATCTCTTTAGCCATGTCCCGTTTCCAGCGCACAGGGATATGAGATTCATCACTCGCATACAGATAATGATTAAGGGCCTTGATATAGAGCGACCTCAAATCACCATCCATCTCACCATCATGAAGCTGCTTCAAGACCATGTGTAAAGCACTCCCGTGTATCGTACCTGGATAACGAAAGGCTGGTTCAAGCTTATCTATATGCCTAAACCGGTACATGAGCGGACACGATAACCATGTCTTTAAGGTGCTCTGGCGTAACTCAATCGTTTCCAGAATCTCCTGTTTTGTGGTCATTTGGTTCCTCCTTTTCTTGTGGATCACCAAATATTTCCGTCAACACCACCTTTAAAAGTTTACCAGTGTGCTTAATGATTTTTGATATCCGTTTTGGATTCATTTCTTGATTCCTTTTTTAATAACAATTTTCACTACTTCTTTAGCCGCTTCAGTTACCACTCTGATAACGATGCTAGGGATTTTGAACATATACTCCATTCCTTTCATTTGTGATTATTGTGTAATTGATAATTTCAGTCGTGGGCTTGTTGCCCCACGATCTGGTTATGTAGGGCAAGATGCCTTTCCATGATTGACTGTGGCGGGCTACTTTTTAAGCTCTCAGTACAAGCATTATAAAAAGACCATACATTGCGATCTTCAAAGTCCACATGACTTGGCTTTAGCCATTCATTTTTAACTACCGGTAGTTGCCTTGGCGTTAATACTCCGTTACCGTACAGCAATCCAATTGTCCGATAGGCATCTTCATCAGTAAGCGGAATACCTTTCATAACTTCCGCATCTTCTTGTATCTGATTGAACGCAGAACGGGATTTGTAGATAGCCGACAATGCTAACGCCTCAATGGATGCGACAACGTTAAGTGTATGTTTCCTTAATACTGTTACATCACCATGTAGACACAAATTATCGCATACGAAAACGCTCGATCCCGTTGCTATACCCACGGACAAACTCTTGTTATAGCTATTCCTGAATCCAATGGATAAGCCCATTGCTGAACTACCATTCTTAAACGTGTGTACACCAAACATCTGAGCTCCGTCACGAGCTAATCCGAATTGCATGTTTACTAACTCAAACTCAGGGAGCAGATCTGAAGCGATAGTACTAAGCATGGTTGCTAGCGCTTGATGTGAAACTGGTTTGTAGCTTCGGGTTTCTTCTGGAAGTGGGATAGCGGCCAGTTCCTCAATACTTGCAGCCTCCCCTCCACTATGTAGTAGTAATGTCATTTTATACCTCATTTCATTAAGATTGATTTTAAGAGACACAAAGAAATATCTCATATAGTTCTTATACCACAAAATCGATCAACAGCTACTTCCGAGAGCTAGAAAACCTGGAATAAGAATCATGGTGAACTCATCATCATAATTATTCATTCATTAACAGGAGATCTAATCATGAATCCACAACTAAAGGACTTACCGGATAACATCATTCAGGAGGAGTACCAACGACGCTTCCAGCGATTACGCGGAGAGCGTTTGCAGTCTGCTAACGCAGCGGATAGCCATGGTCGTGCCTTTCTTGCTACACTTCCTAAAGATCAGGAACACTTTTGTGTTATCTATATGGACGCACAGAATCAAATTATCCAAACAGAGCTAGTTAGCTCAGGTGGCTTAAGTCAAGCTGCTGTATTCCCTCGTAATATCGTTAAACGCCTTCTCGAACTTGAAAGTGGAGCAATCATCTGCTTTCACAACCACCCTAGCGGCGAGGTTTCGCCAAGCAATTCCGATAGAGCATTAACAAAGAAACTAGCTTCCGCATTAAGCGTGATTGATTGTCAACTTTTGGATCATTTAGTAATTGGAGATGGATTCTACTCATTTTCAGATCAAGGTCTGTTATGAATTCAAAATGGATATTAACATTCGATAAGTTCATGAGTGAAGATGAGGTGAAAGCGCTTCGCAAAACTTTAGAAGCAGCCGTTATCATTGCAAAGTCCAAGGCACATCAAGGACCAGTGAGAGACAATTGTATTATCGAACTTGCTTTAGGAACCGGGTTAAGAGTTTCTGAGATCGGTCAACTAAAGCTAGAAGACATCGATCTTAAGCGTGGTGGCAACTCATTGATCGTTCGTCATGGGAAAGGAGATAAGCTTCGCCAGGTGAAGTTCAGCTCTAGTCTCAAGAGTATCATCCAGGAGTATTTGGATTATAGAGATTCTAACAGCCCATATTTATTCCCATCAGTCCGTCAAGAGTTCATGACTTCGACTGCTATACAAAAGGTCTTTAAGAAATGGGCTAAACGCAGTGGATTGCCGGCTCGTTATAGCGTGCATTCCTGTAGACACCGGTATGCATGTGAGTTGCTTAGAGTCTCAAAGAACCTTCGTTTGGTGCAGCAGCAACTCGGTCATCAAAATTACCAAACCAGTACAGTTTATTCATTCGCCCTATCAGAAGAGATAACGGAAGCCGTAGAAAAGCTGTGAAGCACATTGAAATAGGTAGATCGCTTACCTATTTCTTTAACTCAGGTTGTTTAGGATAGATTACTACGTGACTTGGATAGCAAAGCCTGCTATTTTGTCCGAACTTGGATAGTTAATGTAGCAAAATGTATCGTACTTGGAGGAACCCTTGAGTGATAAGCCAAAATCAGTGCTAGATGTTATCGGTTGGTGTAAAGAATTAGAGCAGCGTCTCGAAGCTCTTGAGAGTTCTTCGGGAGGGATTCTTGCGTCTGGGCAAGAAAAGCTTAAAAAAGATGAGACCCTTATGAATGTTAAAGGGGGAGATACCAGGGACACCACCATATCAGTTAAATTTGAGACTGAATTGGAGGGTGTCGTTGATATAATACCTTCTATTGTGGCATTGGACTCTGATAGCAGGGGTAACACAACATTCGACGTATATTCAAAAAACATAAGTTCAACCGGGTTTGATTTAGTGGTTTCAACATGGAGTGATTCTAGAATTAATGTGATTGTGATTAAATGGATAGCTGTCTCAAAGTTCCAGATTCCTGATGTGAATTGAGTTCTATGAATTTCCAGAAAGAATCCCTTCTCCATGATTTTAAGACATTAAAAAATCACTGCAGCATATTAGATATTGTTGAGATAAGAGTTCAGTGGTATGCGATAGGAACCAGTGAATCCTGATGGACATCTTAATTCAAAAATTGTTGCAAGAGTTCGATACCTGCCGAGAACACACTTATCACATAAAAGATGATATCATTTTAGAATATTATAAGGATACCTCTCATTTTGAAAAAGACCGGGATATCTTTTTTAGCAAAAAACCTGAAAATATTGAAGCATTCTACTTATTAGAATATCCTTTCAAAGGTCATGAAGTGTTTGATGAGAAGAAGTTCATGGATCTTGTGAATGATATTCCTGAATTCATAGTATCTCTGATTAAGAAGAGAATGGAGGCTATCCTTACTTTACCAAAATACCAGAGTGTAAAAAGACTTGACCCCGTTATGCTCTCAATAAATAATATGAAAGAGTCTTCGCGGATTATTTATCATTCATGGAATTTGTTTTTAGAAGTGTGCGCCGGCGGATCTGATGAGAAACTAGAAAAACTGCAAAACTTGCTGAAGTTATTCCAATCCGGAAAGCCTAAATATGATATACTTGGTCTCCTGCAGAACATTTACAACTCAATTATCATCATGGGAAACAGCCAGGGGTTTGAGGGCTTTAAACAATTTGATCTGATCATACACACAGATCCGCTTAAGCGAGAAACTTTATACTCCATTGCAGGTCGTGAACTTACACCCCTGAAGATTTTAAACGATTTGTCACTTGGGGAGAGTATTGAGGATTTGCCAAAATTGGTGCTAAGCCGGCTAAATCAGGATGGGTATCCTCTACTAAATGCACCAAGTCAATATTTTATACATGAACCTGGTATACCATATTCCCCTCCAGAAGATCAAAACGTGGATGTTGAGGAAGAAACTGAACTGCTAAATACCCGTGAGAGCTCTCTGGCCATCAAGTTAGCAAAGCTTAAGACACCCTTTATCACGAGAAATAAGCCCCTGTTAAATTCGCTTGTGACACTACAACCAATAATTGACTCGAAAATGAAGATTCTTATTACTGGAGAAACGGGTACCGGTAAAGATGTATTGGCGAATGCTATTCATGAAATGTCAAAACGAAAGGGCATCTTTATCGCCATTAACTGTGCAGGTATCACTGGGTCCTTATTTGAGTCAGAGATCTTTGGTCATGTCAAGGGAGCTTTTACAGGTGCAATTGCTGATAAAAAGGGAGCTTTTGAATTAGCAGATGGTGGGACTTTATTTCTTGATGAAATTGGAGATTTACCATTAGGACAACAAGCCAAGCTATTAAGGGCAGTTGAATCCAATACATTTACTCGTGTTGGAGGTCAGAAAGAAGTTAAGGTCGATGTCAGAGTAATATCAGCTACCCATATTGATCTTGAAAGACAGATACAGAATAAATTATTCCGAGAAGATCTATATAGTCGAATTAAGGGGATCACAGTTGACCTGATCCCACTTGATGACCGTAAAGAGGATGTGCCTCTCATAGGTGAGGTACTATTCAATAAGTACGCGAAAATTGAAAGCGTAAAAACGCCCAAAGAAATATCAGCAGATACCTTCCTTCCGTTATCCGGAAAATCCTGGCCCAGAAATGTGCGCCAACTGGATAATCACATCCATCGCATCGTTGCAATTTTCAAGCAGAGCAATCAATCTTTAAACGATTTGAAGTCGATTGTTAATGATGAAGTCATCGAAATAGCCATTGAAACTGACTTTGTTTTCTCAGGACCAACTGACCAACAGTGTTTCGATGCATATATCCAGATGGGGTGTAGCATCAATAAAACCTGGAAGAAATTGAGTTCGAGTAAAGACACCATGACCAAGATAATTTATGGAATTTTTGTACGATTGTTGGCTCACACTGGTGATGTGAATGCTTCTATTTCATTCCTGATTGATCACTCAGTGTTACACAAGGCAGATACACAGGTATTTGAAGACGCGTTCAAATCAGTAGTAGATTCATTAAAATTAAAGATTTCTAAAAATAAATCACTTGAGAGACAGCTTTATACCGTCGATGAACAGATAATACGGGAATTTCTGAAAAAAGTTTAAAGCCCAGCATACACAACCCGCTTCAAGTCAATAATATCCTCATTTAAGAGGATCCCATAAAGCTTCAACCACACTCAAACTACACAAGCCCTGTGTAGTTTTTTTACGTTTATTTTTTCAGCATACACAACATAACTCGTTGTTATAACACAATATACGGTTTGGCATGTTTCTGTCATTGAGGCAGGTCATGATGACAAACAATACATACAACGTGTCAATAACCGGGGAAGCCTCCTCACAAAAAAATGAGATCATCATGAATGATTTACAAGACAGAAACTCTAGTGGTGATGATGCTGCTAGCAACAATGACGCAAGTCATAAAGGAGTCAATATCAAAACAACTGTTGATCAAACGGTTAATGACGCCAGTCGCGATGAAGTCGCTGGAACTAAGGTCGAAACACTTACATATGAGAAGCTGATGCGTAAGTCAGCTGGCATAGGTAGGACAAAGAATGCTCGCAAGCTTCAGTCCTTGCGAGACGACATACGCACCGTTCAGTCTGATTTGCATGCGCAGGTTGCTGAGCTGGAAGCTTCTGTCGGTGGTATCGAAGACGATTTAGATCGTCTTGCCTGCAAGGAGAAGATAGACACACTCCAGGAGCAGGCCGAGAAGCTGGACAAAGTGCTTGGCAAGGTGCAAGCTCAGGTATCTGAGCTATTGTCAGCTTAGTAGCCTTGGTCAGGGGCATCTCTTCGGAGGTGCCCCTTTTTCTAAAAAAATCAATAGAGGTAACAATGAGCTGCAAACATAAAACAAAACAATTAACAGTCGGATCTCGAGAGGGTGAAGTTGACCTAGGTAATTATGATCTCATAAAAGAGTTGTGGAATGCAGATCTATCTACAACTCATGATTGTGAATCAGAGCCCACCCAGGGGAAAACATCAATTGTCTTTCGAAGTTCTAATGATGCTGAACTATTTCTTACGATTGTTAACTCAGGTGATGATGATAACCACCGAACGCTAACTGAGCGAGCAACTCGCTCAGGGATGGATAACAAAGAACCTTGGGCTTTAAACTTAGGTGTTTTTCCTTCAGATCAAAATAGTCGCTCTGAAGTGGACATCAATCTCTGTGTCCAAATCTTAATCCCAAAGTCAGACTACGATGATGTCCTAAATCTTATGCGGGACTTTAATAGTTAACCAATAATGGCACCTGCTACAGACCAGTGTCGTGGGTGCCCTAATAATTTAATGAGGTAATAAAATGAGTTCATCAACCCTGCCAGAATATGGCACCCCCGAATACACGAAATTCCAAAATGAGTATGATGGGAGTAAACCCGCTAGAGTCAATACACACAACATCTCATGTGAGACGGAAATGGAAGACTGTATGGAACGTCTATTTCTGAGACAAGATTTTCATCGAGCTCAGCTAGCGGATTTAATCAAAATTATCGAATCCCCAAATCCACCTAAGCACATGCAACCGATACTCAATAAGCTCATGATGTTAAATGACAGGCTCAAATACACTCTCCAACAAGCGTGTTCAGTTATTAAACAAAATAAAAAGTTAATTACCTCATCAGCCAGAGTAAAACATTTTGAGGATCTTGATACATTTCTCAAAGACAAGCTGGAGCAGATGGTTTAGCCTACCATTCTCACTAGAGGGGCATTCCTACCATTTGCGCCAATTCCTGGAATAAGAAAACTATGGAGCCAATCATGATCACGAAAGGAGTAAACATGAATTATTTAGAGATAGCTGGCGAGAAATATGGTAGTGATGAACTCACTAGTCATATCGCAAACAGGCTAGCTGAAATTGGTGTAAATAGTTTTCAATCAATCCAGGTCAACGCAGGAAACAATCATATCTCAATTGCTTTTGATGATGAACAAGATGTTGATATTGCGAATGCAATTGCAGGATCTGACTCTCAGTCTAGAAGTAATGCCTTTCAAAGCAAAAATGTTGTTTCATTCCTGCTATCCCTTGTCAATACATCAAATCAGCCAGGGTTCTGCTAGTAGGATAAATCTGTGGAACAGATGTACAGCATAAAAAGAGCCGCCAACCTATTGGAGGTAGAGCCCAAGGAAATCATGATCCTTGGGCGTAAAGCTGGCATCAGTTTCTATAGGGTTGGTGATAGTACACGTATCAGTGAACCTGGGCTAAGGTCAATAGCTCACCTGGTTACTGAGGGAACACCGCAAATGCTCAGCATATCTCGTGCAGCAGAAATCCTGGACATATCCACCAAAACACTTAGAAGATTGATTCTAACAAAAGATATACAGACATACGAAGTTGGATCAAGGATAAGACTGAAGCAAACAGATCTAGAAGTCCTTGTCTCTGACCGGGGCTAAAATTCACAATAATTATAGGATAGACTTATGGCATATATAAAAAAGATCCCTGTCAGTGCTCGTGAGAGCAAAAGCTTAATGAAATCACATGCGGGGAAAAAAGTCACCAGCTATCGATGGCAGGTTGGCTATTATGATTACAATGGGAAAAGACATCGCAGAAATTTTCCTGATAAAAAAGCTGCTGATATATTTAAAAGTAAAATAGAACTTGAACAGTATCGAATCAGTGTAGATCTAGAGCTACCACTTAAGGAAAACTTAAAATTCGAGGATATGGTCGATGAGTATTTAGATATCATAAATAAGCAAAAAAAGTCTAGAACAATCGACCGTGAAAAAACTGTATTTGCTGCTTTTGAAGTAGCGATCTCTGGAAAAATTCGTATTAGAGATATTAAGACAGAGACTATACATCAGTATATAGCATATAGAATTGATGATATTGGAATAAAACCTGTCACGGTGAACACTGAGTTGCGCACGCTGAAGACTTTCTTCAACATATTGATCAAGCATGAATACGTGCATGACAATCCTATAATTGGTATAAAAATGCTACCAGTTGAAAGGACAGCACCTAAAATATTCAGTGATAAAGAGGTGAAAGAATTATTAAAGGTAACCAAGGATGATCAAGATTATCATGATCTAGTATTAATGTATCTCCATACTGGGGCCCGTCGAGAAGAGCTGTTACCTGGTAGATTAAAGTGGAAAGATATTGATTTTGAAGCTAAGACCATTCGCCTTACAGGGAAGTTTGATAAATCACGATACGTTCCACTAGATGATACAGCCTTTGAAATAGTTTCCCGAAGAAATGAAAATACAGCGAATGAATTTCCATTTGATTTCGACTATCATTACATGTATAAGCGAATTAAAAAGTATATGGTAAAAGCAAAAATACCAAATGGAACATTACATTCCCTAAGAAGATCGTATGCTTCAAAATTAATCCAGGAAGGCACTAGCATTCATTATGTGTCAAGACTTCTAGGCCACAGCAAAATAGATGTAACTGACCAAGCATACATCCATGTGGTCACCAATGATCTTCGAAAAGAAGTTGCAATACTTGATGAATCTTGGTAGGAACCAACCAAATACGATAGAAAAGCCTGGATCTTCCAGGCTTTTTCTTGTCAACCCGTTGATTCTACTAGACATTGCCTTATCGGCTCTAGCCGAGTATTCTAGCGAATACCGCATTTTGTAATGACTAAATAATGACTATTTGGTGTCCCATGATGTCCCATTATACAGGGACAAACGATTTTCGGTGTTTCACTACAATTCTAGGATGTCACGTTTCCGGCCGATCTGCCCTAAAAAACAAAACCCCTCGCAACTCTAATTGTTACAAGGGGTTATTGGTCTGTACGCCCGACAGGATTCGAACCTGTGACCCTCTGCTTAGAAGGCAGATGCTCTATCCAGCTGAGCTACGGGCGCGCATGTCAATGTATTAGAAAGCCGTTGCTCTATCCAGCTGAGCTACCGGAGCAGCTGGCTTGCTTATTAGCGTGCCATATTATTTGACAGGTCGTGAATAAGCAAGTCAAAGGCATCGCTGAATCCAAGAAGTCTGAACCCCTTTGCTGCCTTGCACTTTTACATGATTCCCTTACATTGATATCACTCACAGACCAAAACCAGTACCCCGAGGACAAACATGAAAAAGACAAAACGATTACTCCTGACAACTTGCTTCATCAGCTTTTCAATTATACTTAGTTCATGCACCGTCTACTACAACACCTCCGATGTCAAGAAGACATTTTCTAAATCTCAGAGAGAGATCAACAAAACGCTGGGAAAGATTGCAAAAGATCGTCGTGAGAAACGTGGTATTTACAACCAACTGATGAGCAAGATTCCTGATTCAACAGCAACCCCCTATCCGATGCTGTCAAGGGAATTGATAGAGATGAAGCGATCTTTTAACCAGCTAAAGCAAACCACCAAGCAACTGGAACAGCTTAAAGCAAATTTTAACCGTCTGGTTAAGGGAACCAAGAAAATCGAATCCGGGTCATCAACGTGGGATGACTTTCAAATCATTAAAGAGGAATTTGACACCCAATCTGGGAATTTTGAATCACAGGCGAATGACTATAACAAGTCCTCCAATGATTTTATCAAACTGCTGAATAAACACGAAATTTCACATTTAAAGGTTGTTGAAATCAAACAGCAAATAGACAAATATCTCGTGGAACTAAATCAGTCCATTGATCAATTGTCAACTGAACTTATTCGGAGCAGTCAAAATCCCAAGATGGACAAAAAAGTATTGACTCAGTTGGAAGAGATATTGAGCCAGGTAAGGGCTGATCGAGAAACTCTGGATTCCCTCATAAGGAAATTTGAAATAGAGGTCGGGAGTGAACCCAAGGTCTGGTCAGGTCCCGGTATGCATTCGCACTCGATTCTCAGGGATATGCAGGAAATTGGTGATAAAATTTCCGCACAGGGTCAAGCATTTAATAAGCTGGCAAGCAAACTGTAAGCACTACCCCAAAAACAATTTCCTGATACTCTGAACTAGCTTTTTGATGGGTCTTCCGTCGATCCTATGGGGATCATTTATATTTTTGCGAACCGAATCAAAACCTATCATTGGTGTTTTAACAATTTTTTCCATTAGAAAATAGGCATTAAAAGCTTCAAAATTTTGCCTTAAAAGCACATCTTTGGATCTCCTGTTGTCATAAGGCAGCAGCAGGGCTTTCAGTTTATCAACACTGGAAGACTTGACCATATAGGCAAAATGTCCAGAATTGACGCTCTTCCCCTCCGTTTTGCGGGGTGTGCCAATAATCTCGTTACAGGATCACAATCCAACTTATGCCAGCCCAACCAGAGCATATCCCAATCTTCCGGAACATTGCTCCACTTGATAGCTGAGAGGTCTGTCGAAAAGCGATGATTAAAAACAGCATCATCTTCAAAGACAAGACCCACCTCACATTGGGGATCTTCTGCAATTTTTTCCCAGACATGGACATGACTTAAAAGGGTTCCCAGACTCCCTGCCAATCTCAATTTGAAGTCATCACTCAAGTATCCGCGTTTCTGATAATCGTCAGTATTCACATCCAGACCATAAAGAGCAGGAAACCATTCTACTTCCAGACCAGCTTTTTTGGCAAAACGATAGAAATTTTTTCGTCTCTTAGGACTGCGTTCAAGACTGATGAGATAGGCTTTGTCATAATTCATGGAATAGTTCCTTTGACATAACGTATTTCACTCCAGTCAAATATCCAGTCTTAAAATTTCATTACACCAAATAATCAGTCTCATTCTATAGGTCCTTGAACAGATGAAAGGTTGCAGAGCAGCCCTAAATAAAATTACTTTCTCCCCTTAATTGACAGGCAATTAGATAAGGGACCATCACGTGAGCACCACATCAATGCGGACAAATTTTATCCTGATACTCATGATCGGGACAATTGCGCTAAACAGTTGCATCCATCTCCCCTCGAATAATAAGCACGATGAGATTCATGCCATCATTGAGAAGGCCAATTCTGACTTCTATCTGGATTCGCGGATCTGGTATCAGGACATTCAGGCTGAAATTGCGGGAGAAACCATCATTCTCACTGGTGAAGCCTTTTATTCCATCCCTGTTCGTGGTATTTCACGTAAACTGAAAAAGGCAGGTTATGATTTTGAGGTGATTGACAATGTCCATTATCTCCCTGAAGCATTTCCGGGTGATCTGGCCTATGGTATTATTACAGAACCATATATAATGGGTCGCTATAAACCTGTTGATCATAAACAGGAAGGCACCGAAATGCTGTATGGTGAACCGGTACGGCTTATCCGCGAAAAGGGTGACTATCTACAGGTTCAGTCCGCCATTGGTTATCTAGGGTACATTCCCAAGGATGCCTTGCGGCGTGTGAACCTCCAGGAGTGGAACCGCTATCAGATCGGCAAACAGGCTGTCTTTATCAGCAATGACACGCTGGATAATGGAGTGGTAATCATGATGGGCAGCCGGCTATCCTACCTTGAGAATGAAAAGGTGCTTATGGCTGACGGCGAGGAAGTCATGCTTCCACAGGAGCACTACAAAATTATTGATCCGGCAGTCAATCCACTTCGCCAGGAGATTCTCACATCAGCTCAGCAATACCTGGGTCTCCCCTATGTATGGGGTGGACGATCCGCAGATGGTGTGGATTGCTCAGGGTTTGTGATGCAGTGTTATGCTTTGAACAACATCAATTTGCCAAGGGATTCTGATGAAATAGCCAACGTGGGTCGCATGGTTGGATATCCTGGATGGATGGATGCTATGCTTCCAGGGGACGTGTTATTTTTTGCCGGAAGCCGGCGTATGATTACACATACTGCCATCTATATGGGTGATGGCAAGGTCATTCATAGTCTGGGCAAAGGTGTGCAGATTGAAAGCATGAATCCTGAAGATGCGAACTATTCTGAAAGCTTAGAACGAAGATTCGCTTTTGCTAAACGCATTTTCGAATAAAAAGCTCATGACACACAGATTCTACCTACCTGTGTTGCTTCTGGCGAGCACACTACTCTGCAATTGTTCAACACAATTAAATAGCCACAGTATTATGACCTACAACATTAGACACGGAGTGGGTCTGGATGGCGTTCTAGACCTGAAGCGTACAGCACGGGTTATCAAGGCTGCCAATGCTGATATTGTTATTCTTAATGAAGTCGATCATGGCACTTCTCGATCATTTGGGGTTGATCAGGCTGATAGTCTTGGGAGGCTGTTGGATTTGTTCGCCGTATTTGGTAGATCCATAGATTATGATGGTGGGCAATATGGGAATGCGCTCTTATCCAGATATCCCATCATTGACTTTCATATCATTGATTTATCCACGGATAGTCTTTTAGAGGGCAGGAGTGTCTTTTTAAGCCGAATCGATGTCAAAGGCGACACTCTTGTCATTATGGGGACACACCTCGGTTTAAGCCCTGAAGAGCGATGGGAGCAGGTTGAACGTATCATCAAGACGCTTCCTGAACAGGACAGGCTGATTTTGGCAGGTGATTTTAATTTTGAATCTGATTCGGAGAATTATATCCGATTGAGAAAAAATATGAGAGACGGACTTGCTGAAATCACGGCAGAACCTCGCCCAACTTTTCCAGCCGATACTCCGGACCGACGTATTGATTACATTTTTATTGGTGATGGTATAGAGGTTACGGAGATGGCTGAATATCAGCATCCCGAGATCCCGACTGCATCAGATCACTTACCTCAAATCCTGCATTTCAGATAAAAAAAGCGGCGATCCATGTCGCCGCTTCATTAAATCAGTTTATTAAGGGAGATTAACTCGACAAAGACCTGAGTTTCTTCTCGAAATCTGAAAGTTCATCTGGAGGGAGATCCACCTCAATTTCCACTTCTTTCACCGAATCTGAAACCGGTTGTGGCTCAGGTGGAGCTGCCACCGTTTCAGGCTCATCCAGATCGTCGCTGAATGATGGCAATTCTACAGCAGGTTCAGGCTCAACAATGGGAGCTGCCGATTTTAATTCTGTTGTTGGGGGTGCCGGGGCAGCCTGTGGTGTCGGTGCTGCCTGCGGTGCAGGTGCAGCTTTGGGTATTGGAGGTGCTTGTGGTTCAGGTTGAGGCGCTGAGGTTAAGATATTATCTCGTGGAGTAGGTTTTTTCCCCTGCAATTGTCCCAACATGGCTTTCACTTCTTCATTAAACTCACTTACAGTGGCTTCCATGCGGCGCATCAACTCATCCATGAGAACCTGGCCATAATTGGAATCAATCCCATTCATGAGATTTCCCAGGTTGTCTTTCAGGTATTTCGTCCTGCTCTCAGCATTCTTTAAATCGATGTCGCCCATTATTCCTCCGGCTTGAATTGAATCTGAATTTAAAAGACCACCCATGTCAAAGCAAGGGCACATTCAGATGTTGATCTTTGATGTATTTTACTTCTTTCGAGGACTATTCTTCCGAAAATAGCTGTTTAGCCAACCCCTCTGAAAATTATCATAATTGCCCTTTTCAATGGCACGACGAATGTCCGCCATAAGGTCTTGATAAAAGGTCAAGTTGTGAATAGTTGCCAGGGTTTCTGCCAGTGGATCCTTTGAGAAAAAGAGGTACCGCAGGACCATCCGTGAGTAGGTCTGGCAGGTATAGCAGCGGCAAGCTGTATCCAGTGGATATTTATCCTTACGAAAAACTTTGTCCATGATCCGCAACTTACCCATTCTGGTAAACAAGGTCCCCTGTCTGGCATAGCGTGTGGGAATGACACAATCAAACATATCAATTCCTCGCTCAACCGAGGCCAGGATATCTTCCGGCAAACCGACGCCCATGAGATAACGAGGTTTCATCGGCGGCAATAATGGAGTGGTATAGCCAACAACTTCTTTGAGTAGATCCAAGCCCTCGCCGACACTAACCCCACCGATGGCAAAACCATCAAAAGGAATATTAGTAATCTCAGTGGCACTCTGGCGTCTCAAAGATTGGAAAATGCCACCCTGGACAATCCCAAACATGAATTGATGATCCTGAAGCGGATACTCGCGACTTCTCTCAGCCCAACGCGTTGTGCGCTCGACAGATTTCTGGACATAATCCTGGGGAGCTTTGTAATCGACACATTCATCAAAGGCCATGACGATATCTGAACCAAGATCTCGCTGGATAGCCATGGATTGTTCTGGTCCGAGAAAGAGTTTTTCTCCATTTTCCTCAAACTGGAAAGTGACACCTTTTTCTGTAATCTCTCTGCCTTCCATTGAAAAAACCTGAAAGCCACCAGAATCAGTGAGGATAGTCCCCTCCCAACCCATAAAGCGATGCAAACCACCAGCGCGCTTCACAGTTTGAAGTCTTTCACCCAGTGAGAGGTGATAAGTATTTCCCAGAACCACCTGTGCCCCAGATTCTGCCACATCACGCATGGGCGTGGAACGCACATAACCAGCGGTTCCAACAGGCATAAAGGTAGGAGTCTCAACCTTGCCATGCTCGGTGAAAAAATGACCACGTCGAGCACCTGAAGGATCAGTCCGTGTCAGTTTAAATTGTATATCTTTTTTACTCTCTACCATGAATCAACCTCTCTAACAAATATTTCTTTGCTTCAGAACTATCAGCCTGACCTAACACACCGGTCTGAATCTTTAGTGACACGATGGGACCACTTAGCAACAGATCCAGTGCAAGATACTCCGAGGACTGCTCCTTGAGCCCACAAAAATCACCTATTGTACTCCCCACAAAATTTTCTGCATCATCCTCATTAAGTAGAAGTTCGCATCCCTCCAGACGGCTTTGGCCCCCAGTTGAATCAACATGGTAGATTTCAATCAGGATTTGATCATCCTCAAAATCACTGACATTAATGAGATAGCGTGGTAGTGAGTCCAGTCGAATCATGAGCCAGCCGTTTTCGCCCGAAACTTTATATGGCTCAACCCCCACTAGTAGATGTCCTGGTTCATCCCCAGGCATTGTGAGCTGGTATTCCCCTGGATAGTTCTGAAGTACACGTTCAGCTGGACTCTTGCCCTGATGTTCCTCGAACCAACCCGTAACCTGCAAGGTTCTGAAGAGAATAATTATCATAAAGGCCAGGGTGATAATGCTGACAATATAATAAAGGTTTAATTTCCGCATCTTCACTCCCCCCTTCTCATGATATCTAGGTGTTGGAATGGGCGATGATCATCCACATATCCTGAGTATAATTCTCCTGGCTGTCTATAGTGAAGTCAGCAGCATTCAGGTTCTCGATGGCCTGATCCCTGGCAACACGATGTGCTTTTCCAGGTCCCCGTTCCTTTTCCGCTTGAGGATCCCAATCTAGAATTAGTATCTTTCCACCAGGTTTCAGTGTACGCTTTATCTCAGCAAGATTTTCCATGGGATTCTTAAACTCATGGTATACAGCAATGAGGACTGCTGCCTCTACTGAATCATCTTCAACATCCATTTTGACTTCTTCTACGTGAAGAATCTGAATATTGTCAGGTGTGTTTCTCTGTCTGAGGAGTGAAAGCATATCTTCCGACATATCGGCTGCGATGACCATACCTTCACCCATGGCAACTGCGGCAGGAAAGGTGAAAAAGCCATTTCCGCATCCCAGATCCAGTATTGTGTTGCCCGATCGAATACCCAATTTTTGCAAAATGATATCTGGTTTCAACTCCTGATACCGTTCAGCAGCAATGAGTCTTTCAGCACGGCTAGGATCAAATTTTTTATGTGACATTCATATCTCCTGATTCAAAAAGCTTATGTAAATCCTCTCGGAGGATTTGACTGTGGTGATAATTAGACTGAAATCCAGCCCAGGTTACAGGTAACACACCAACACCTGTGCTGGAGATAAAAGCCTCATCCATATCCTGCACATCGTCCTTAATTATCAAGGTTTCCCGTACTTTAAGATGACGTCTTTCTGCCAATTCCATGATAGTATCTCTGATGACACCTGGCAATACACCCAACTCAAGTGATGGTGTCAGCAAGATATTATCTTTTATAAAAAATACATTTCTGATGGCGCACTCTGTGACATAGCCGTCTCGATTGACAAACACGGGCTCAAAAGCGCCGGCATCCTCAGCATCTTTTTTTGCCAGCATATTCCCTAAATAATTGCCTGATTTGATAGCTGGGTGAAAACGTAATATGGGATAGTTCTTCTCTTCAAGAAAAACGACCTTTACTGGCCACTGGTCTGGTTCATTGATAGGTCGCGAGGTCATATAAAGGGCCGGATTTGATTCTGATCGCCAGGGTGACCCCTCGGTGATTCCCCTGGTTATTATGATGCGAGTTAAGGCATTGTCCAGATCATTTTTTGAGATGTAAGTTTGCAAAATTCCTGGGATTTCTGCCAGCAGGTTAGTACCTGCCATATGAATGGTTTCCATCCCACTATGCATGCGATCCATGTGCTTTTCCAGCCGGAAAGCCCGCCCGTGATTGACCCGAATGGTCTCAAACAGACTGTCACCGTATAGAAAGCCTTGATCGTTAAATGGCACTACTGCCTTTTGAGCCTCAACCCAGGATCCATTTGCGTAAATTAGCATTGTGTCTGAACCTCCATCCCGTATAGGATAGCATAAATCGAGGCTGTGACAAATGGGAATGATTTAAACTTATTTTTGACGATGGAGTTTGTTTACCTATTACCAATAAGTACGGATTGTACCTATCCGTCTTCGCGAGGGAAGGATGACCGTGGCGATCTCGAATTTATTCAATTTAATCGAATCCAAACAATGATGAGGATAAGTCGGTCCAATCGGGGTTATCCTTTTCTATCAGTTTTAACTTATTCTTTCTAGAGCCAGCTTTGATTTGTTTTTCTCTGACAATTGCATCAGAAATAGAGTTGAATGGTTCAACATATACAAGCTTCTGAAGATTGTACCTTGCGGTAAAGGAATTTGGTCGGGTTTTGTTCAAGTGGTCATACAAACGATTTTCAAGATCACTCGTTACCCCAGTGTATAAAACTGTGTTACCCTTATTGGTAAGGATGTAAACGACACATAGTGCTCGCGCCATAAATTCTCGATTTAAAAAGTTAGATGCCAAAGATATTTAGGTAGTGTGTTCAGGCCTAGTTGAAATTTTGAGATTGCGTCGTCGTTTGCACTCCTCGCAAAGACAGGAAGTGAATTTTCAGAAGGGCGTATCATACTTTGAGAACCTCAGCAAAACACAGCAGATGGCAGGGATAGTGTCGATTGTGGGATGTACTAGAAACAACAAAGGGCCCGAAGGCCCTTCATTGTATGACACCCACTTTGGGGGTCTGTTATTTGCGGACGACCTCAGCATTGATGATTTCTCCCAGGACTTCGCCGCCACCTGCGAGGATCACCTTTACATTCGGTTCATCGCCTCTAACTTCAATATTTCCTTTTACCTTTGATTTTCCATCAATGGTAATGACCAATTCTTTATGCTCTTTATAACTTGGCTTTTTGTTGTCTCTATCGATGATGATATCTCCACGGACTGTACTCTTTTCATATAGAGAAACATCACCGTTCACAGTGCTCAAATTTCCTGCAATAATGGTTTGAGTCACCTTCATATCTCCATTTACAGTTTCCAGATCACCAACAATGTGGACTTCACTTTTGCAGCGAATTTCTCCATTTACAGTTGAGACATCGCCATCAATTTTTACCTCTCCACCCAGTAGAATGGAACCATTTACACAAGATACTTCACTGGCTTTTGAGTTTCGATCCAAACTAATACTTCCATTCACACAGGAGACTTCACCAACTTCGCTGTTCTCACCAATATTAATTTCACCATTTACTGTGGTGCAGTTTCCATCAACAACTGCTTCATTGCCCACATTTATAGTACCATTTACAGATCGTAAACTTCCCTTGCGGTGTTCTCCATCGCCAACTTTAATGCTTTTATTTATATGAGTGTCTGAAGATGCGCCACAAGCCAACATCACAGTTGCTAAGGCTACTAAAGCAGTATGTTTCATAAGTCTAATCTCCCAGGTCATTTTTTTTTGTAAATTATTCATCATGGTGCTTTTATATAACCAAGTGCTGTGCCACCCATTAAAAGCATATTCATATAGTAATGTTTATATTGACTATACAGGTAGTGAATCAGCGCATTAAGGGGCAGAAAAAAGGTCTGAAACTCATCATAATGATATGTCACCATATCATCGTGATATAAGCGGGCTGTATTTTTCTTAGGAGGGTTACTATTTGAGGTGAAACAAATTCGGTTCAACGATCTGATTGTGTAATGCAGCCAGTGTTTGGGGCGCTGAATCCTTGAGATAGCTTTCCATTGATTCAATCTCAGCCTGCGGAATAGCATATCTACTCACAAATTTGATATTGAGAGGTTCATCATCAGCTGAATGAGTCATCTGATTGCTTGAAACGAGTTGCTCAACCAGTAACTCATTGGGATTGAGTATTCTACTTGCACAGCCCCGCTCACCTAGTAAAGTCTTGAAAATTTCAGTCTGGTATCCGTAATGGGTACATCCAAGGAAGACCGTGACATTTTCAGGTTTGTCATCAAAGCGCTGCAAAGCCTCATCCACATAGCCGCTTAATAAATTTCTACATCCCTCTCCACTGGCATCATTAGATATGGCGTGAGCTAGCCCTGGACATTCCTGAGCAGATATATCAGCTTTATTGGCTGAGATAAGACGTGGATAAGTGCCGGCCTCTGTGGTGGTTTCGGTAGCGAAAATGATCAGCTTGTGGTCGGGATATTTTTCCATACCAGCATTGACCATTGCAACTCCAGCATCCACAATACCCTTCACCTCAACTGTAGCGTTGGAGGCAAAATCGGTAGCATCATAGATGACACTGAGCGTGTTGCAGGCGATGGCTATTTTATCTGGAGTATATCGGTTGAATGCTGCTTTTAGAAATTGATCAAAGAGATCTATCCGCGCTTCCTGCGTTTTGAGCGAGTTGTAGCCAATACGGTCATCTGGTGTCGCATTCACATACAGTAATTCGATGCCTTGTCCGAGGTTTTTTTGAGCCAAGGACTGTTCCAAACCAGCGCAGACTGACAAACCACCCAGCCCCGAATCTGTTATCATCCATCGCATGCAAAATTAAACAAGCATCTTATGATAACGACCCGTTAACAGATCTTTCAAGATGGGGATATGGATGCGCTTCATCTCAGTTATCTCCTGAGAAGGAAGTTCGTAGGTAATGATTGGGATCGCCTGTTCTTTGCACCAGGAGCCAAATGAACCAGGAGTGGCATAACCGACATCAGGGACCAATTCTAAACCACTGCGCTGTGCAATATCTTTGGCTATGGATGAGGCATCAGGATCATCCATACAACCAAGGAACCCATGAATAGAAACAATAAGACTTGGCTTTATTTCCAGTATCAATTTAATGAGTGCTTTGGTCTCAGACTCTGAGCCAGGTACATCACCCGGGCTCAGCGCAATATTTTGAGGAGTACCGGGCCGATTGCGGTAGTACACAGGATCAGGGGACCAATTGTCGGTAGGATAATTTCGATTGAGATCAACCCCTCTGGAATTGCAACGTGTACCTGCAACAACACCGTCAGGATTAGCAGCAAGAATGACTGATGATTTTAATTCGTGATCTTGAATAGAACGCAGACATTCTGAAAGGAGGACGGTAGAGAGTGATTCATCGCCATGGATGGCGCCCATTATCAAAATTTGAGGTAATTCTGAATGTGGTTCATAAACCTCCAGTACAGACCCCTTTTCACTATACCCATAACAGCGGGGTATATATGTGAGGGGTCCAAACTCAGATGGAGAATGAGACATATTTAATCTGGATTAAACTCAGGCTTGAGCTTGAACGCTATTTGATGGCTGAACTTTTGGGATATCCTGATTCTTACAAGGAATTGTAAAATAAAAGACACTACCGACTGGCTCAGCATCTTTGTAGCCCACTTTTCCACCATGTTGCTCAATGGTCATCTGCGAAACCGCCAATCCCAGACCTGATCCAAGACCCTTAGCAGTTTTACGAGAACTCAATTGAGCATATTTATCGAATATTTTATCCTGTTGATCCTTATCAACACCAGGGCCATTATCAGTAACTGAGAAATAAAGAAATGCTTCACCGCCCTTCTTTATCTCCTCAAGCTTCACACTGATCTTTGTTCCATTGGGTGTGTGCTCGATGGCATTTCCAATAAAATTGGTGATGACCTGTTCAATTTTCAATGCATCACAGTGACAGGAAGGCAGACCATCTGGAGCACCAAAGCTGACTTCAGTTTCATTCAGGTCAGCTACAGGTCCCAACATCTCAATTGATGTCCTGATGATGGGCTTAAGGGGTGTCTCTGTTTTATTGAGGACCATCTTCCCTGCTTCAAATTTGGAAAGATCTAGCATCTCATTCACAAGCTGCAGCATTTTTTGGCTAGTTTTGCGAATGGTCACGGCAATTTCCTTGATGCGATCATAGGGTTTTTCACCCATTTTTAACAATTCAGCAAAGCCAAATACTGATGTAAGCGGGCTTTTCAGATCGTGGACCAGCATGGCAGTAAAGTCGGCCTTAATTCGCAAGGCTTGCTCCATTTTTTCTTGCTCGGCCTTTCTAATAAGCCGACCACGATAAAATACAAAGCCCAGAAAAAGAACCAGAATAGCAATTGAAAATCCAAATACTACCCACATAACTGTAAAGGTTCTCTGGTATTCAATATCCTTTATAAATGCTTCGCCCTTGAGTTCATCCAACTCTCTATCACGTTTATCCAGCTCGTAGCGAATTTCAAGCTCAGCAACACGTCTATTACTTTGTTGCCGGTTAATCTCATCTCGAGTCAGCTGAAGGGCTTTTTGATAGACCAGTGCTTTACCAGCTTGACCAAATCTTGAATAAGCCACAGTCAGCAGATGATTTGCTCTTTCAATTGTCAGAAAATCTTGAATTTGTTCTGCAATATTTAATCCTGAGAGGAGGGAACTAATCGCCTTGGCTTGATCTGCCTCCTGCATGTAAAGATCACCCATTTGCAGAAATATCTCAGCCGAAATTGCGTCTTCACCCACAGATTCCGCCAGCTCCTGACCCTGTTCATAATAAGAGATTCCATTGGGGGTATCGCCAGATTCCTGATAGACCCTGGCCACATCACTTAAGGCAACGGCTATATCGCCCTGATTTCCAATAGTCCGTTTCATTTCCAGAGCATCCAGAAAATATTTTTGAGCTGTGCTGAGCTGGAATTGATGGTAGTGAAGTTCACCTAAACTTGTATACAGGTTCGCCAAAAGCTTGAAAGCTTCATTTTCATCAGCAATAACCAGGGCCCGTTCAAGATGACTTTGAGCTTCTTCAAAACGGCGTAAGGTCATCAAGGTTTGTGAAAGTTTGTTCTCGCTGCGGAGAACACCTTCATGATCATTTAGTTTTTCATGAATTCCCAGTGAACGTTCGAAGAAACGGAGGGCCTTTTCTGTCTGACCCCACTGTGAAAACACATCACCAATCATCATAACTGTCGCTGCGATTTCTTCCTCTTTATTGATATCCTCAAATATCATCAGAGCGCGCAAGAAATAATCCAGGCTCTGGTCACTTTGATTAAGCAAACTGTAGGTACGACCTATCGTCCTGAGAGTCATTGCCAACTGATAGTCATCGGAAAGAGATTCAAAGATGTTCAGCGCCAACATGGCGTGATCAAGAGCGTCCCTATAATTTGCCTGGTCTATATAAAAAAGAGTCAAGTTTGTATGTGCGACCGCCTGACCATATTGGTCTTGCAAAGAAATGGCTAAATCTAATGCCAGGTTGGCATAGCGTTGGCTTTTGCCCCATTCCTTGACGGCATGTGCTTCTGAGAGTTGATTCATTAAATCAACAGTCTCACCTTCTGTGGTACTGCGAAGTATCTTTTTCAGGCTGTCGATTTCTGCGGATTCTTCAGCGAAAAGTCCTGAGACCATGAATATGACGAGACACGCAGTTAGTAATCTGACCGGTACTTTGATAATCAAGGTGACTCCACTAAATTTTTTCTATCCAAGGGTTCACAATGAGCCCTAATAAAATGAACCGAGCTTCAATCTAGCAAATATATCATAGTGTGTCAATTTGTTGCTACTTTATTCTGTATGACAAAATATCTTAATTTTTCAATTGATTTGGAAACAAATGTCTGGTTTTTATATTTGCAAACATATGAATAAATATATAAGCATGCTCTTTTTATGGGCCGTATCGCTATCTGCACAGGGGATTAATGCGGAAATAAAACTTGATGTAAAAAATCTTGATGATGTTCCACGCCAGGCTGTCTCCCAACTTGCTTCAGATATTACCTATTACATTGAGAGTACTGAATGGACATTTGAAGATTTACCCACTGACTTTACCATCCAGGCAACGATTTATCTGGATAGTTACATCGAGTCGGGTTCCCAGAAAATATATACCGGGAAGGCTTTCTGGGGAAATGGTGATGACCAGAAGTACTTTGATAAAAGCTGGCAGTTCACTTTTAATCCGGGTGATGCACTATTGCGTTCGAGAAGTTTTAATTCTCTCACCTCATTTTTGGACTATTGGGTGCTGACAATACTTGGTGGGGATCTTGACACCTGGAGTCAGTTTGGTGGCAGTCAACTCTATACAGAAGCACGCCAGGTTGCCCGAAATGGTTCCAACGATTCGTTTTCACTTGGCTGGAAAGAAAGATTAGAAGACATCGAAAAATTGAGCCGCAGCCAGAATTTTCGAAAAATGAAGTTTGCTTATTACGAGACTATCGATCAATGGGATTCGGGCAACAAGGATGAAGCCCGTGAGACTCTGGCTGAATTGATGCAAAATTTGGAGTCCAGCATCAAACTGCAAGATTCACGAATCATTACCAAAAACTTTCTGAATGCCAAGCATGAGGAATTCGCAAACTTCCTCTATGAAGTCGGTGAAGTTTCCTATTTGCAGCGATTGAGTAGAGCCGATGAGGATCATCGCGATCACTATGATCAGATCTTGATTGACTGGTAAAGCTTCTATGGCAGCAGCTTCTATTTTACCCCTATTCACCTTCTCCCCTATATGATCATCCTAAAAACCGAGCGTCTCTTGCTTCGGAGAATGACCCTGAATGATGATGATTTTGTCCTTGAACTCGTAAATGGTCCTAAGTGGCTTAAGTACATCGGTAGCCGCGATGTTGGTACACTTGAGCAAGCCAGAGATTATCTGGAAACTAAGGTTATACCAAACTACGAAGCCCTGGGTTTTGGTTTTTACATCATTGAAAGACTGGCTGATCAGGTTCGGGTTGGTAATTGTGGGCTTACCCATCGAGATGGCATGGAACATGCAGATATTGGTTACTCCCTCCTTGAACAATATGAGGGATATGGGTATGCCTTTGAAGCGGCCTATGCTGTGCTGAAATACGGTTTTGAAACCCATAAGCTGGATCATATCGAGGCTATTGCAACTAGCAACAACAGTCGATCGCTTCATTTGTTGAGAAAACTGGGGATGCATCACAAAAAGATGATAAAATTACCCGATGATGACGAGGAGTTGATGCTTTTCGGTATCGATGCGCCACAAAAGGAGAAATAGAATGAGACTCATCAAATCAATACTGATGATGAACCTTATAATTAGTCTAATAAGTTGCCAGGATACACTCACTAATGATGAATGGTTGGCCACTTTACCATCCCCCTGGACATTGACCCAGAAACAGATGAGCGAGACGCTCCCTCAATTCCAACAACGCTTTCCTGATTTTCAACAACGCCTTAAGCATATTGCCCTGTGGCGAGTGGGCACTCCCTATGAAATATTTAAACTTGGTGAAGAGGTAGAGCCAGACCTTGATCCGATAATTCGATATGATGTGTCTGACTGTACGGGTCACAACCTTACATCGCTGGCTGCGGCAAAAAGTTCAAACTGGGAGGAAGCTCGAAAAAACATGATCCAGCTGCATTACAAAGCTGACTCCAATGGCCTCAAACAGCCAACCTATAGATCAAGATGGCACTATACTGTTGATCGAATCACCATGAATCCCAACACGGTAGACATTACCCAGACTCTCCTCCACAAAACCGCCCTTGATTCAGTAAATATCACATTGAATGAAAAGGAAGATGGGAATGAATTTCTTGATCTGAGCTGGAACCGCAATATGACTGCCTATTACATACCCAACAGCGAGATCACACCAGAACTCCTGGCCAAATTACCCACCATAGCAGGTGTTACTTTTGTAAAACCAAAATACTTTAAAATGGGAATCGTCATGGGTCATGAAGGGATGATAATTGATGGTAAATATCTGGTCCATGCTTCACAAAGCGCTGGAGAGACAGTGAAGTTGGATTTCTTGAAATATTATTTCCCTGAAGAAGGAGCGTTTTTTGGTGGTATCATGATTTTTGAATTTAAAGAGAACGGCTAGCAAAATTTGGAGAAACTATAAATATGATTACTAAAACATTATCCACCACTCACCGCAGTCAATTTCTCAACATCACTTCATTGGTTATGGAAGCCCTAGCTGAGAGTGGTGCAAAATCCGGCGTCCTGACCGTTTTTGTTTCACATACTACAGCTGGCATTACTATCAACGAAAATGCAGACCCTGATGTGACGAGAGATATGATCAATATTCTCGATAGAACCATTCCCTGGGATCACACTGATTATAAGCATTTTGAGGGAAACACAGCAGCCCACATGAAAGCCTCTCTTATGGGTAACTCCACCCAGATTATTGTTGAGGAAGGTCGCTTACAGCTCGGAACTTGGCAGGGAATCTATTTTTGTGAGTTTGATGGACCGCGTGAAAGAAAAATCCGTGTGAAGGTGGTGAGTTAATAACTAAGGAATTGTATTCCTGAATAGCTCCGTAGAGAATTTGACACCACTCTCGGGGTGTTTTAATGATCTCATAAGGACAAAACTGTAGAGAAGTGGATTGATTTCCTGGATTTCATCTAAATATTTAACAATATCTTCCTCTAAATAACCTAACAAACCAAGCGCATAGTTTTGATTAAGAATATCCACTGCCGGTAGCGGATAGTCACTGCCATACAGCAACCTGGAATGTAAATCTTGACGTGCCAGAATTCCCTTCAAAGAATTTCCAACTTGATTGACCAGGGTCATTCCAGAAATATCAGCAAATAGCAATCCCTCATAAACCGGGTCGTCAAACAGACGCATAAAAAGTGAGAAATTGTCAACTTCTGGAAGAGAGGAATCCTCCAGATCGTGAGATGTCCCCGATGTGGCGCAATGGCAGACAATAACCTTTACCTGTGCGTCCAAAGCTCGTCGCAATAACAGCGGATTGCCAAGATGTTGTCTACCCTGGGAGTCCAGCGCCAGTTCTGTGCCAGCATGACTCAGGAGCACCATATCCAGACGGTTCATCGCATCATAGAACGGATCACATAGGGGTGAAGAGGGATCAATTCCCTGGGCATTTGGTAGCCATTTGACCACACGAACCCCTTGAGTTGCCCACTTCTCTAGCTCAGCGATAGCATCCAACCTATAGGGGTGGATTGATATGACGGGGAGAATTTTGTCTGGGTGAATTTGACCCAACCCAACCACATAATCATTGGGGATATATATTTCATAGTTTTCTGGATCTTGATCTCCATTTTCCAGGTAGAAACGATCTAAAGCCAGACTATTCACACGAAATTCACCAGGTATTTTTTCAATTTGCGCCAGGAGATGCTGCAAATATTGTTCATCAGCCAATGCTTCATTCGTCACACTACCAGCATCCATGAAATAATTAAAGCGCGTTAGCTTGAATGGGTGTAAATAGGATCGTGTATCAGGGTGTACTTCAATGCCGCTTGCTGTATTTCCCAATCCCAAGATATGAACATGGTGGTCCACAAGTGTATCACCTTGAAAAGGAGCGAAAGCACTATCAACGAGAGCCTGTGCTTGCGGGCTCATTGATTTATTAATATCTGGAACGAGATCTGCATCGCAGCCTGAGAGGGTCAGGACGACAGGAACCAGCAACAACGTTGCATATAAATGGAAAAGGGAGCACGGTTGCACTCCCTTTTCCCATATAGTCAGAGGTCTAGAGTTTGGTTTCAGCAACCACACTTGAGACATGTTCAGCAGTTACTTTTAGCGCTGCTTTTTCATTATCATTGAGTTTGACTTCGATCACTTTTTCGATTCCGCCTGCGCCAATGACGCAAGGGACACCGATGAATAAGCCATCAATATCGTATTCACCTTCACACAAGGCTGCGCTTGGGATGATACGTTTTTTGTCCAACAAGTAAGATTCAGCCATATCGATGGCAGACTGAGCGGGGCTAAAGAATGCGGAGCCATTGCCCAGCAGTTTGACAATCTCGCCACCAGCCATTCTGGTCCGTTTTTCAATAGCATCAAGTGTTTCAGCATCCAGCAGTTCTGTCACAGGTACACCACCGACAGTGGCTAGACGTGTGAGGGGAACCATAGTATCACCATGGCCACCGAGAACGAGACAGGAAACGTCTTGTGTTGAGTAACCAGTTTCCATAGCGATAAATGCCTTGAAACGTGAGGAGTCTAGTGCTCCAGCCATACCGATAATTTTATTCTTTGAAAAACCAGAAACTTTGTAAAATGCATAGACAATGGCATCCAGGGGATTGGATACAACAATCACAAATGCATTGGGGGCATATTTTTTAACATTCTCAGCCACATTGGAAATGATTTTCAGATTGATACCCAGCAAATCATCGCGAGACATACCTGGTTTACGAGGCACACCTGCAGTAATAATAACCACATCTGAATCAGCGATATCAGCATAATCACTGGTGCCAGTAATATTGACATCATAGCCTTCCAGGGGACGCATTTCCATGAGATCCAGGGCTTTTCCTTTAACGGATCCCTCAAAGTCAGGGATATCTAAAATAACAACATCACCCAATTGCTTCTGTGCAGAGATAAGAGCCAAAATCTGACCGATCTGTCCACCACCGATAAGTGATATTTTTTTTCTACTCATTTGTAACTCCTTATGACGGGTTAGATATAATTTTTTGATTGTAAAAAAGTTTCAATTCCTGTGCCACAATAGCGAACTTTCGCAAGTATTGTCAAGATTATTGACTGTCCCCTGTCCGCTTTCCTCCTTGGATAATAGTTTCCCAGATATCTTCAATGACTTCATCTGGAAGTCGTCCGGCTGATCTTTCAATCAGACGATTTATCAAATCTTTTTCCCGTTCAGGCGTAAACAACGGAATGCCTTGTTCCGTTTTTAGACCCCTAATAATAATGGCCTGGTCAATTCTGTCTTGGATCAGATTTAGAATTTTTGAATCGAGGTCATCTATATTTTTTCGATGTTCGGATATTTTCTCAGTCATGGATGCTAATATAGACGGAAAGCTCGCGAGCCGAGACTCATTTTCAATTCCTAATTCGTAATTCATAAATCCTAATTACATTGTGACCATGGTTGAACGTACTTTTTTTTCAGAATGGATACTCCCCATTGTCTCTGAGCCTATTCGAGATGGCTATATATCCATCGCTGATGGAAAAATTATCGCTTGTGGCAAGCAAGATGATTTTGCTGGAGATAAGAAGCTGGTTCAAGACCTCGGTCATTCCGTTGTATGCCCGTCTCTGGTGAATGCCTTATTCCATCCGGATTACCCTGTAGCCGATCCGCAAACAACACCTCGTGGCTCCTTTTTAAATTGGCTTCATTCAGGCAAGAATGCTTCACGGCTTAGTTCAAAACTTGAAGTAGAAAGTGAACTCCTCAGTGCCATCAAGCGCGGTTATGACTACGGTACGGCTGCTATTGGTATCCGCACAAGACACCCTGAAATCAGTCAACACCTCGAGAATTCCGGGCTGTATTCAGTCGTTTTTGAAATGTTGCACGGTTTTCGAGATAGTAATGCCTTTGAAATCTGGAACAGTCGACAGCAATTATCGAATACCCACTTGACGCGTTTTCATCATTCCGGAGAATTTTTATTTAATCTGGCACCAGAAGTTTTCAGGCAAATAGCTCGATCTGAAGGGCGAACTGCCTTGCCCATGTCTTTTATGAAAGATGAGGATATTTTCTTTCTTAAGGGTCAGGGCCGGATATATCAATACCTTCTGGGCAAAGAGGATATGGACTATAGGTGGCAGCCACCACGCACTTCCCCAATTCGATATTTCGTGAGTAATGCCTTTGCAGCAAAAGAAACCATTTTAAGTCAAGTTATCTTGCTGGAAGAGGAAGAATTGAATCTGCTCAAAGCCCGATCTGAGGTTTTCCACATGTGTCTTCATCCGCGCTTCGATAGACAATGGGAGCTTGGGACAGCACCTGGTCAATTGATACAGAATAAGGGTTTTAATATTTGTCTGGGCACTTTTGCTGAGCATATGGATATTCGAGCAGAAATGCGATCCGCTTCAGCTGAATATGGTTTCAAACCTGAAGAAATAATTAAGATGGCAACGCTCAATGGAGCCAAAGCACTCGGCCTCGCTGATCGAATTGGAAGTATTGAGGTTGGAAAGGATGCTAAGATCTTTTCCATTCCCTCTAGCACCACAATTTCTGATCCCTATCAGATCATTTTATTTACCAACGAACATCTACGTCCGGTATCCTGATCTAACACCTTTTTAAATAAAAAAGAGCCGATAATCCTCGGCTCTTTTTGTCAAACTTATGTTAATCGCAGTTTAAAAGGTCCAGCGTAGACCGATGGTAGGAAGTGCTTGAACACCATCTGCTCCAAAAACAAAATTATTGCTGATTTCCACTTCACCTCCGATGGAAAGGTGCTCGTTAGCATTGTACCAGATCTGCGGTTCAGTCAAAATCACCATTTGCTTTTCGTCTGAACCAAATTCATCCTGAGACCAGAGATCGATAAATCCTGATAACTCAATGTTCCCATCCATGAGGGGTACAAACCAGGTTGTTGTCAGCTGAAAATCTGGTGAATCTGCTCCCTGGGCGGCACGATAGAGAATATCGATGGGCAGCGCCACAAAACCCAGGTCTAGATAGTAATTGATTCCCGCAAGCCAGGCTTGCCCAATCGAGCCAAAATTAGCTACACCATCATTATACTGTATGGTCGCAGAAAGATTATTAATCGGTAGTGTGAAAGCTCTGGCAATCTCCCAATATGAAAGCGAGACACCTCTCACACCTGGGGCTGCGTATTCCATGTCTACAAACCAAAAGGTGGAACCGTATTGGTCTGGTTTAAACATCTCAAGGGTCGTTACGAAGAACTCCCTATCTTCAGAAGCTTCGTAGTGAATCTGGAAATTTTGAGCAGCAGTAAATGTACTGAGTAATAAGATGAGGCTGACGATTCTATGAAACATGGTATTCCTCCTAAGCTGATTCGTTAAATCTACATCTCCCGAATGAAGCGACCTGGTTCGTTTATATCCTCCGTGAATTTCATGCGCCGCAAATAACGCTGATGAATTGGCACATTACAATAGGCAACATAAGTATGAAATCCTTTTTCCTGGACCATTTCACGAAACTCACGGAAAAAATAGCGTGCACTTTCATAATCACGATACATGGGTATTTCATAATCCAGATGAATTTGAATGATGCCGTCTTCCAGTCGTTCATAGATAAAGAGCCCAACCGGGACAACATTTCTGGTAATAAATACTGATCGGTATTGTCGCAATTCATCAACAACTACATCAGGGAAATGTTTTCGTATATCGTGTAGATAAAATTCGATAAAGCGGGGTAAAAATATACTCGTATCCCAAGAGATGGGAATGAGATGGAAATGTTCCCTGGTGAGAGCAATACGCACGAGATAGTAGATATTCACACCGACGATAAAACCATTCACAACCAAAATCGGATAGAGTTGCAGAATCGCTCCATAAATGGTAAACGCTATGGCTCCAACCATATTTATCCATCTTAGACGACGGATATTTGTCATAGTCAGCGATACGGCCACGATAACAGAAGCAATATACCCCAACCATTCTGTCCAGTCGATTATCATAAGAGGGTTAGACTCCCATCATTTCCATTCAATTTTACATTGGCACCCAGCGGCAGGGTCATCTTGCGCATCCCATGGCCATAGGCCACATCTGATACAATTGGAAAGTCTACCTTGCCGATGATATCTCGCACAAGTTCCTCCAATAGAAAATCGTCTTCATCAGCCTTTTCCCAGGTATCAATAAATTGACCCAACATGAGTCCGTTAATCCGTTCTTCCCCATGGAAAAAGCCAGCCATTTTAAATTGGCTGAGCATGCGATCCAAATGCTGTACATTTTCTCCAATATCTTCCAAAACCATGATACCACCTGCTACATCTGGAAAGTATGGCGTTCCCATGAGATTATTGAACAATGATAAGCAGCCACCTACCAGGGGTCCCTCGCCTATTCCTTCAGATAGAATGGCGTGGGGCATGTCGTCGGGATTCCTAAGAATCTGTCCTGGCATGGGTTTACTGATCAGATCCCAAAAGACCTTTTCAGTATAGGGATCAATACCTTCCTCAACAGCCATTTCAACTGCTGCCATCACACCAGATATTCCTACCAGCCCTGTCTCTACAGCCAAAGCGCATTGCAGAGCGGTTATATCTGAATATCCGATGAAAAACTTGGGGTGTTGGGCAATGAGTTCATAGTCTAGGTCATCAAGAAAGCGCGGGGTTCCGTAGCCTCCTCTGCTACAAATAATGGCATCAACTTCATCATCTTCAAAAGCCCAGTGGATATCGGCTAGCTGTTCAGGACCTTGTCCTGCAAGATACTTATTCTTGGCACGTAGGTTGGGTCCTTCCTTGATTTTGAATCCTTTGGAACGAAGATAATCTAGCCCACGTTCAAGTTTTTCAGGTTTTGGAGCTGAGGCTGGTGAGATGACTGCAAAGGTGGCACCGGGTTGAATGGGATCAGGGGTGATCATTGAACTTCCTTACTTCAAAAATGAAGGGCACTCACAGGGAGTGCCCTTTCCAAAATATTTTTTTACAAATCGTCTAGAGCTTGTTTGGCCTCGGCCTGTAAACCACGATCGCTATCACTTGTTGCTTTCGTATTCATGGCCATATTAAACCAATCAGATGCGGTCTTTTCATCATCAAGCTCATCATAACAGTACCCGATGTATAGCATATTGCGAATATCTTCTTTATCCAGATCATGAGCCTTCTTAAAAAATTCCAGGGCTTCCTCAAATGAAGCTTCTGGAGGTGTGGCATATATAATACTGGCGATCTGGCGTTCGATCCATGAAAGATCTGACAGGGCATAGTGCCAGCGACCCATGACATGATAATTCGCCGCATTGGATGGATCATATTTGATAGCCAGCATGGTGTGGTCTCGCATACCGTAGGAATTTTTAATTTTCTGTTCTGTGCCTTCGGCTTCACCAATCTGACCGTGATGAATAGCGTACCATTTATGTGCAGCAGCACTCTTATCATTCAGGGCGAGTGCTTTTTCTGCATAGGTCCTGCCATCATAGATATACTGTTTTTTATATTCAACATCGTTGGGTTTTCGATCAGCAAAATCGAAATATCCACGACTGATCTTCCATAAAATTTCTTCGTTTTGATTATCGAGTTTCTCAGCTGCTTCCAGAAGCGTCATGGTGGCTTCGTAATCCTTGGCATCGTGAGCGACCTCTGCCTGCATCAGCAGGTCAGCAATTGGATCAACTAGAACTTCAGAGTCTTCTACAGCTTCCTGGGCACCACAGAAAACGGCCAAACTCAGGATCAGCAGTATGGAAACGCTTTTTATCATATATCCTCCTTATTCACTATTCCTGGATAATATCATGGTGATCAAAAAGCACCACTCGCTGTACCATCTTGCCTGTGCCGTCAAACTCTTCCAGCACAGTGCGATTCTCAGAATCGATGTATTTGTAGCGGCGCTCAGTAAGAATTTTGTCTGCCAGATCATCCTTCAGAATTTCACGATCTTTGCGTCGGTCTTCTCGATACAGAGTTACTCGGGAGTAAAGGGTTTGTCCCATCACTCCGATGATGAAATAACCGGTTTCGCGCTCATAATCGTTGTATTCATGACGAATCATAAAATTGGAATTGGCAGGAATAAAGGTGTTGCCAAAAATTGTCCGGAATAGCGCCATATCTGAAGGGTCATTCTGGAATTTATTTTCCTCTCGGAGACGTCCCATAGAATCAAACAACTTGCTGGATCGATGATTGCCAAACTCATCATATTCATTCTCTACATGTTCGTGGAGCGCGTGTTTTTCGTTGAAGCGTTTGATCAATACGGGGTTTTCACCATTCAGGATAACCAGGGTAAATGAACTATCCTTCAAGACTTTCAAAGGTACCGCTTGCTCTGATCCAGGTTTGCCCCAACCGGCGTAGCTATAGCTTGAGTCCTGTGCCTGGACACTTAAGCAAACGAGAGCAAGAATAAATCCGATAAATGGTTTCATGTTTGGCTTAAAAACTACACCTCCTGATAAAAATACAAAGTACTATGTGATTTAGCCTGGACTAATTCGACGGATAAGCCTGAATGGTGTGAAGATCCCTGAGCCGTCACACTGAGCGGAGTCGAAGTGCGAGGGGTATGGCCGATTGAAAAATTATATCTTTGGAAAAACGACTTCGGTTTCGACAAGCTCAGCCATCGGCTATTCAGTTTGCACACTTTGGGAATTGCCCTTGACGGGTTTCTAAACTCGATATTCAAATAAAAAAGGCAGTTGAAACCAACTGCCTTTTCATTAATAATAAACTGAGACTAATTATCTGAGCAAAGTAACCTTTTCAGATTTGATTTGAGTACCAGCCTGGATATTGACAAGATAAATACCCGAGGGTAATGGTGCATTTGTCATATCGTTCCCATTCCAGGAAAGTGTGTAATCCTGACCTGCTGGGTGGTTCCCTTTGGCATGATTCCATACTTGTTCACCAGCCAGGTTATAAATACTGACATAGAGATCATTCATCTCTGCCAGATCATAGGTCAGAGTGACGGTTGGGTTAAAGGGATTCGGATAGAGTTTCACGACTTTTAAGACACCAGGCTTGGTATCCTTACCTGGATTAACATAAGTAATTGATTGTATGTGATCCTTGTGATATGTCTTTTTACCTTGATAATCCACATCGGCTAATTGATAGGAATAGCTCCAACCTTCCTTCACCTGGCTATCAACAAAATAGTAATCTGTAGCTTCAGTAGTAGACCCCTGGCCTTCCAGTTCAAGGTATTTAGTAAAGGAGGCTATTTCTGCCCAAGCCTTGACATCGCTTTTACGCAGAATGATGAATCCGTGATTCTCGATCTCAGAATCAGTGGTCCAGGTTAGCTTGACTCCCTTGGATGATGAATAAGCTGAGAAGGCTGAGAGTTCGACAGGTAGGGATTGGTCGACATTTCCACTAGCATCTGGAGATACACCAGAAGTAATATTATAGCCATAATAGTGTGACATAGTTTGATCACCAGAGCCATCAGTAAAGGCAGTGCTAGGTGTACCAGACCAAGTCCAACTCCCATCATCATTTTGCATAAATATCACTATATAAACTTGGCTGGGACTTCCAATTTCAGACCATGGGATGCTAACTTCCAATAAATCTGTGCCAATACTGACACTTCCTGAATATGTTTGATCAGATTGCCAACTGGTTGTGTATTTCCTTAAGTTGCCTGAATTCAACCAGTAAGTGCAATTTCTTGTTTCCCAAAGAATACATCATTGGGTGTTTTAAATCCAAGACGTTTCCTTGGCCTATTATTTAATCTGTCCATAACAAACATCTCATCCGACGCA
>Ga0233448_1000479_pt1 | contig 43003 bp, 30 predicted proteins | sample SI_124_October20_2_FD_183015 | JGI IMG/M metagenome (GOLD analysis project Ga0233448, IMG submission 183015) | Seawater microbial communities from Saanich Inlet, British Columbia, Canada - SI_124_October2016_150_MG | ecosystem: Environmental > Aquatic > Marine > Inlet | place: Canada: British... | reverse complement strand
CGGCTTGAGACAACATTCACTAACCGCTGAGCCTCCTGGTAAGCTTTTTCGGGATCTGGGTTGAACAGCATTACATGATTTTCAACATCTGTTTCTTGATCTGGATGTTCTACAACAATAGGACATTCTTGTGTTTCCAATTTTTACCTCGCTATGTTTTATTTATGATTAAATACCTGATTGTGGGTTCAAGATTTGAACTTAGGATATCGATATTATTAAATATGGATGACTTGGGACTTCCATTTTAAAGCTGACAGCTATTTTCACCCTTTCTGCATGATTAGAGAAGATGATGATCTGCGAAAGAGAAGAAATCTGCACCACCGATTATTATATGGTCTAGAACATCGACGTCAATGGCACCAAGGGCCGTCTGCAGCTTTTTGGTAACTGCTCTATCACTTGATGAAGGGGTTGTGCTTCCACTTGGATGATTATGCGCTATCAGTATCGCTCCACTACCGAGTTCTAGAAGGCGTTCAAGAATCCTTCTCGGGTAGACGGCGCTTGTATCCAGGCTTCCTTCGAATAATACCTCAGTTGAAAGAACCTGGTGCTGACTGTTTAGGAAACAGACGACAAACTTTTCTCTCTTGCTTGCATCAGAGAAAAAGGCACGGAAATGATTTGCTGCATCCCGTGCAGATCGGATTGATTCACCAGCTTGGATTGTAAATCGTTTTACATATTCATCGAGGACGTCATTATCGCTTATTCTGGAGAAATTCATTTCAAGACTCCCGGTGTGAGTTGATATGAGAATTTTGGCGGAATGACATTAACATCAACACCAGATATTATTTCACCAGTATCTGTGATGTGTTTTCTGAGAGCCTTTTTATCCACTGCAAGCTTCTCGGGAATGATACGTTTGAAACGGCTATCTTTCAGCACCTTCATTTCATCGATAACTTCGATTTGGAGTGGCTGATTGCGAAGCTTTAGTGTGCCATGTACCAACTGCTTGCTGCGATGCTCATTGGCCTCCATCCAAGTATGTAATTGGAAAGTGTAGTAAGCTCGATTCTTTTCAAGCTTCAACTTTCTTCCTTCTAGCCAGAGCTGGATCTTTTCCATTTGGTCAGTAGCAGATTCGCAGTCTGAATCAAGTTCAGAATCGATTATAGCAATACGAGACAGATAGATATCCGCTTCGGCTTGGGTAAGCAACATTTTCGGCTGATCTTGTCGCAAATATTGTTCTACCGCTCGGATATGTTCGCATTCTGATTCAGGAGCGACTTGAGAGATGAAACAATCACAGCTCAAGTCATCTTGAATCTTGATGACCTCTACCATCTCTGTTCCAAAGCCCTCATCGACAAGGAAATTATCATCCTTCCGAATTACCCTGAATGGGATTGGGATTTTAATTGATTGTTGAATTTCACTATTTACAGTGTTCATGTTTACACCTCCGATTTACTTTACTTAAAGTCTTGATTAATATTGATTAGAATAGAAATGCAACTCTCAGCGAAGCTGATCTATTCCCTCCTTTATATACATATGCTGGGAAACGGGGCAGACTTGCACGCGTGAATAAATATGGTATTATTAAAGTTGTTAATTTGGAAGGTTTGAGAAAAAAGGGTAGCAAAGATTTTTGAGTTATTCTCAAATGCTATCTGCGCATACGAAGACAGAGTATCATCATCTAGCCATGTTGATTATAATCAATCTAAAATGATCATTGGCCTTTCGAAATTTCCAATTAACTTTAATCGCTCTTTAAATTGAGAGATGATACAGTAAAATACTGTACAGTGTCGCGTTCTAGGCTCAGTCATATGAAAGTTTATATGACGACTCCTGTTATGTCCATGCAACAGAGAGTTGCTACCTCAATTTGAAACAGTACAAAACGATGCCGTATTCTGGACTAGTCACATGTTTAGCAGTGTGACGACACCTTTAATATCCATCTGGTAACATTAACGTGATGAGAAATTTTCATCCAAGCCAGATTGAGGTCCAGAATGTCAAACAAAAAAATCCTAACACACAAATTAGCAGCCGAAAATCTTGAGATTGGGCAATCCACATTGTATCGCCTCGTCCGGGAAGGCAAGGTGCGAGCGCTTAAGCCTGGCGGTAAGCTAATGTACCGACAGGAATTCCTGACGGCTTACACATTAGGTTTTGGAACGAGGTTAACTGCCTCACAAAGAGCTCAAATAGCATTATTAGATAGTCCAAGCTCAGAGGAAGAATGATAATCAAATCAATCAATAAACGCCACACCGGAATAATTAATAGTAATTAAGGAGTTAAAAATGATACACCAATATACAGCGGTTGACACTCTTGGTAATGACGCCATTGCCATCACTTTCAGCGAGTTTTCCACACACCTATCAGATAAGATACCAGAGACAATGCTGCACAAGTTATATATCTCAGCATTATCCAGTATCTCCTACGGGGGAACAGAGGAGGACATTTCTGCTTGGATAGAATCAGAAATTGTTAATGACCCCAAACTTAATGCAATAAGTGAGAATGATTCTAAGGGGTTAATGGAGATTATCTCGACAGTATTATTTTGGGGATTTGACGAGTTGGATGAGGAAAGTGCAGTCCATACACGTGCCCTAAGATCTAGGGTTGTTGCATCATTAGAGCATGATCTAACAAGCTATGAACGAAATATTCTCACCACTGCACCTGGTGGATTTGAGCTTGAACTAATCCTGAGGTCCAAGAGGAAATGGGCAGTATGGGAGATTATCAATCAACAGACCTGCCCTTCAGATGCGATTTTAGATCCACTGACCCCGTTTAGATGGCTAGCAAACCAGTATTCGGAATTTGATACAGTTGTTTCTGGTGCAAAGGTGCAAGCAAAATAATCGAAAAATGGCATGCAGCACCCAGCCAGGAGGCCTGTCTTTAAAGCAATAATTAACAATAGGAAGGATCTACCATGAAGTACGATATAATAATCAGAGCCATAAATCCTGACCCAAGGATTGATGATATACTAAGAGAACAATTTAGCCACATTTTAGCTATTAAGTTGAACCCAGAACAGCTATTGGCATTATGTGATTTATTCAGGCCGCATTTAGATATTGGCATGAATGCGAGCGATATTCGTAAGACTATACGCAAATATATCGTAGATGGTAATGGTGAACCCGACACCATCAATAATACACTAACTGTGTTTGATAGGCTTTATGGAATTCTTTTTTTCCACCAGCGACAACATCCAGAGAATCACATGAAATATGCCTCAATTCAATCTTCAATAATCCAAATGTTATGCACCAGAATTGATAAGGACTTCTTGCAGCTATTTACCAACACGAGTACGGATGCAAGTATTCTTGGGAACGTGCTCAGACAAACTGACCAATGGTATTTCATGAAGCTTATTTATCATTCTATTTCAATAATAGTTGATAATGTGCCGGAAAATAAAATCAGTGCTCATATTGGTGCATTAATCCGTACAAATTTTGTGGAAGAGGGGTCAACAAAGGTTTTGGTATCTGCACATAGTATTTTTGTTGGTGAATGTTGTGATTGAGCTGAAGTATGCAAATTTTTTTCAGCAAGCAGATAGATTGGCAGATAATTCATTTAACGTGATCATGTTGGATATGCCATGGGGGAAGTTTGGGCCAAGTAGTAACCATCCAGATGTTCAGTGGGATCATCTCCCACCGATAAATAGGCTAGGGGAGATGGTTGATGAATTGCTAGAACCCAATGGCTATGCAATTATTTTTGGGGATCGTGAGCACCTCGACCTCGTTGATGATCTCTGGAGTCCCTTATTCACAGTCCGCGATCAACTAATATGGGCGAAGCCAGGCAACATCCCGACTAATTCCCTGAAACCCATCCCAGTACATGAATTCATTCACATCTATATGCGAAAGGATCTGAAAGTGAATAAGTGTACGTGGAATCCCCGCGTGTCACCAGGTAAACCCTATATAAGGAAGGGAACATCAGGTTCAGTTTCAACCAGAAGACAAGCAAAGAGTGCTAGACACGAAAACGCGACTGGAATGCGCCATCTTAAAAGTGTGATCTATGCCCCAAATAAGCCAGCAATGAGAGGCTGGGAAAAGAGCGGACACCCTACGATGAAACCCGTGCAGCTATTATCTCAAATTATAAGGGCTTATTCAAACCCTGGAGACAGTGTATTAGATCCATTCTCTGGAAGTGGGAGCACTGCGTTGACATGCTTTCTTACAGGAAGAAAGTGTATCTCGTATGAAAATAACTCAAAATGGTTTCAGCAAAGCATTACAAGATTCAACAGAGTAAAAAAGATGCTTGGAACCGGGCAAGTTGAGCAGCTTTTGCGACAACCAGAATTACAAATTGATGAATTTGATATGACTTTATTGTATCCGCAATGAGACTAATAACCACCAATAGTAATTGAATCCTCTAAAATGAATAAGCAATTTATAAAGAGAAAAGGAAACAATTGTATATGCGTAAATCAACAGAATCACGCCACGCGTTTTACATCCTCGTTTCAACCATTACTCCTGATGGAAGAATCGAGTATAGATGGGTTGGTCTCAGTACAAGACTCATTGAAATAGCTCGAGAGAGACTAAAGAAATATTTCAAAGCACTGATGAAATATACGATTAGAAACAACCCATGATTTTAATCAAAAGAAGATAAGATATGGCAAAGCCAACCAAACTCAGAAACACCTACAATGTACGCATGCCTGTTGATGATTCTGATGGAAGAACCAAATATAAATGGGAATCCCTAGGAACTTCGGATCTGGCTATCGCTCAGGAGAGGCTGCTTGAAGTTGTAGCCAATAAAGAGTTAATTCGTTCGGGGAAAAAAGTTGAGTTCTGGTGGAGGACTGGCAAACCAAATTCAGTCAAGACCATCACACTTGCCGAGATGATAGAGAAATACCTGAACTGGGCAAAACGACAGCATCTGAAATACTCTACTCTCGAGATTTATACTACAGCACTAGAGCTACATCTGGTAAATGCTTTGGGTAAGAAGTTCCGTATCGAAAACCTATCCCGCAAAGATCTGGAGAAGCTTAGAGATTATTTCCCTGCGAAATTATCACTGCATACTGTTAAGAAAAATGAGAGGGCAGTACATACTTTTCTGTGTTGGTTGAAAGATGAGGGTGTTATTGCAAGTGTTCCAAAGCTACGGCCATTGCGGATCCCTCGGCAGCAGCCAGTGTATGTCTCGGAGAATGATATGAAGCTTATAAAGGCGCAAACGACACCCTTTATGGCAAAGGTGTTCCAGATGTATGTCGAGACTGGAATGAGACTCTCAGAAGCCTTCCTCGGTGCAATAAAGGGATCATACCTAGTGATTCAAGGGGATGAAGGAGGTAAGAATGGTATGGTCCGTGAGATCCCTTTGAAATCGGATCATATTGAGATCATTCAGGAGATGCATACCTTAGGGTGGACGGCGAAACACTATTCTCGGACATTCTGGAAAGCCTGTGGCGATGCAGAGGTTGAGGGAAAGAAGTTTCATTCGCTCAGGCATACGTTTGGCCTTATGAGCTGGTTGCGTGATCGAGATATATTTTTGACTATGAAGTTGATGGGGCATACAAATATCTCAACAACCCAAATTTACACTCAATTTCATTTATCAAGACTACAGGATGATTTTCCTAGCTTAGCCAAAGAAACAGGGAGAATTGTACCATTCCGTAAAGCAGAAAACCATTAGGGACAAATGAATACCATGACGAAGGGAATGAGAGAGAAGTTGTTAAAACTCGTTGGATATTACCATTTAATCAATAGGGGAGACTGTATCACCCCTGAAATGGAGGAAGAGTCAAAACAATTACGCCAGGAAGTATATAAAGAACTAAAATCAGAAACAATCATTGATGATTTGTCGTTATTAGCAGGAGCAGGACTTCTAGCTTTCACCCATATCCAAGACCCGAGAGAGGTCACATTTGAAGCAGAGTCAGCCATATTCGATGATGATACAAATTCAATTCATCTTCTTAATTTCCAGGGGTGGCGAGAAATAACTAACCCTCCTCCAGTTATCACAATTGATGAGGAAAATACCAGCAAAGATTATGACAATGATTTACCTAATTGACCAGGGCAACATTTTCTAGGATATATATTGTAAACAAGGTCGATTGATTATTCAGGATTTTTTCTGTTTAAGTTTTGGACGGTACATTTAAAAGTTCGACCTTTTTCAGTCTTCTAATTGTACGATATCACCTGTTTTGTATAACGTTTTATGTATACACCGATATTAACATCTGTTGTAGTGCCTACTGAGTAGGGAGTTGGAACATTTGACACCCGGCTTGGCCCGCCGGGTGTTCAGACTGAGAGCCCCGGAACACTCTGCAGTAATGTTTTTCCTTTTCCATATACACATATTTACTAAGAAGCGGTAGCCACTGCTGAATAAGGTATCATTAGGAATTGTTGCCGACTACAAATGCCGGGTTTTTTAATGCATTAATCTGCAATTACCATTGGACATTATGATGGGTGTTTGACATGGGGATTTTCAGTCCCATTTTCTGATTCTGTAAGTGGCTGTGTTACAGTCGGTAACCTGTGTGAGTGGATTATCGTGTGCAGTATATGCTCAAATAATATTCAAACGCTGAGATTATTAAAACAATTAACTGGTCTCAGTGAGAGATTAAGCTATGCACTTTAAGTGCATCTCGCTTTCAGCTTCTAAAAATGTTATTTTGAAAAATGGACACCCAAAGAGCGTATGCTCATACGGTATCAGATTTGATAGTACACATAGTATGGTCGACTAAATACCGATATAGGGTATTACAGGGCGATATTCAGAAGAGATGTAGGGAGATTCTAAAACAAATAAGTGAAGCAGAGGATATAGTGATATTGAAAGGTGTTGTTTCTCAGGATCACATCCACATGCACATAAATTATCTCCAATCAAAATCATTTAGCCAAATTTTAAAGAAATTGAAGAGTAGGAGTTCCATAAAATTGCAGCAAGAATTTCCAGACCTGAGGAAAAGATATTGGTGTCAATATTTCTGGGCAATTGGATATGGATGTTGGAGTACAGGTAATATCACAGACGAGATAGTAAATGAGTATTTGAAGCACAATCGAAAACCAGAGCAAGGTATGGATGAGAAATTCATACTTGAATAGCACAATGACTTTAAGTCATAGTCCGAACCTATGCACTTTCAGTGCGTAGTCATAAAGTTTGAGCTAAATTAGTCCCAAATGTTCTGACGACTTACAGGCGAGGGTTCTGAAATACTTCAAAGCTTGGATGGGGGAGATCGTCAAGCAATCCTTCGCGGGATTTTATTAACCCTGGCAAAACGCGGTAAAATATCATAAAGGAATGAAGGGCTAACAATGGCGACAAGGACTATCCGATTCCAGCTGGACCCTGAATATTTGGCAGAGTCAATCGAATTGCTCTCAAATCTGTATGATGGAGCTGAAATATCGATTGCGGTTGATAATGGGGATTTGCACCCAATCTTTACAGCAAATACTGATGTACAAAAAGAACAAATATTGGTTTACGAGGATAGCTCTACGGTATTATTGAAAATAAAAGTTATCGATAAAAAGAGATCTGATTGGGAATTGGGAAATCAAATTGAGTTCTATACTCCTATTGACTTTACTGATCTGGATCTGGCATTATTCAGAATGACTAGAGGCCAGGGTGGTGAACTGCAATGCCTACTTAATGATGTGATTATCTTTGCGCTCATTAATGAAAAAACAGATTTAAGCAGCATACCCAATGATATCCTGGCACTCTTCGCCTACCAGGTAAATGATATCTCTAAGCTGCCGCAAATGCCTATCACAAATATCGCATGGTTTCAAGATTGTTCTGAATTAATCTCACTTAGCGGGTTGAGCAATCTTCCATCATTGCATAAGCTTTCACTTTGGAAATGTAAATCTATTCAAAGTGCAGATATCTTGAAAGATCTCACTCAACTCACCAAGCTTGATCTGTTTTCGTGCTATGCTCTCCAAAATGTAGATAGCTTGGAAAATCTTACTCAACTAACCCAACTTAATCTGTCCTTTTGCTCATCTCTTCAAAATGTGGATGGCTTGAGGAATGTCACTCGACTAACCAAGCTTGATTTATCCTATTGCAAGTCTCTTCAAAATGTAGATGCTCTGAAAAATCTCACTCAACTAGTCAAACTTAATCTGCCCTGGTGCAAATCTCTCCAAAATGTCGATAGCCTGATAAATCTCACGCAACTAACCAAGCTTAATCTGTCGTGGTGCAAATCTATTCAAAATGCAGATATCTTGATAAAGCTCACTCAACTTTCAGAGCTTGATCTGAGCCGCTGCAAGTCCCTTCAAAACGTCGATGTCCTGGAAAAACTCACTCAACTTACCCAACTTAATCTGTCCGATTGCAAGTCCCTTCAAAATGTCGATGGCTTGAAAAAGCTCACTCAACTTTCAGAGCTTGATCTGAGCCGCTGCCAGTCTCTTCAAAATGTAGATGTCTTGGAAAATCTCACTCAATTAACCCAACTTAATCTGTCCTATTGCAAATCTCTTCAAAATGTAGATTGCCTTGAAAGACTCACTCAACTCACCAAGCTTAATCTGTCGTGGTGCAAATCTATTCAAAATGCAGATATCTTGAAAAAGATCACTCAACTTACAGAGCTTGATCTGAGCCGCTGCCAGTCTCTTCAAAATGTAGATGTCTTGGAAAATCTCAATCAACTAACCCAGCTTGATCTATCCTATTGCGATTCTCTTCAAAATGTAGATGTCTTGGAAAATCTCATTCAACTAACCCAGCTTGATCTATCCTATTGCGATTCTCTTCAAAATGTAGATGTCTTGGAAAATCTCATTCAACTAACCCAGCTTGATCTATCCTATTGCAAATCTCTCCAAAATGTAGATAGCTTGGAAAAGCTCACTCAATTAACCGACCTTAATCTGTCCAACTGCAAGTCCCTTCAAAATGTAGATGGCTTGAGAAATGTCACTCGACTAACCCAGCTTGATCTATCCTATTGCCATTCTCTTCAAAATGTAGATGGTTTGAGAAATGTCACTCAACTTAACGAGCTTAAACTACGTAATTGCGGGTCTCTTCAGAATGTAGATGGCTTGGAAAATCTTATTCAACTAACCCAGCTTGATCTTTACTACTGCTTATCTCTTCAAAATGTAGATGGCTTGGAAAATCTTATTCAACTAACCAAGCTTGATCTTTACTACTGTTTATCTCTTCAAAATGTAGATGGCTTGAGAAATGTCACTCAATTAACCTATCTTAATCTGTCCGATTGCAAGTCCCTTCAAAATGTAGATGGCTTGAGAAATCTTATTCAACTAACTAATCTTGACTTGGAATCATGCGAATCTTTATCAGATGTGGCCGGTCTTGGAAATCTTACTCAACTCACCAAACTTGAAATATCTTACTGTCCATATCTTTTGGATTTTTCACCGCTACAGGGTTGCGTGTCTCTAAAAAGCATGTCAGCAGACAAGCCTAATATCGTGATTGAAATATTAATCCATACCGCAGTTTTAAGAAAGGATACTGATTATATATTTGAAAACTTCAGCGATTGGCTGAAAGAATGTCAAAGTTCACCGCTTCGAGATAGTATGTTGCAGGATGTTGTAAAAGCACTTGCCATTTGTGGGAATGGATCCTGGGTGCTGAAAGGTTTAGAGACAATAATGAGAAGCATGAGGACCTCAGGCCTCAATGAAAAACTTCTTTGTGACACGCTCCAGGTCATCTCTGATTTAGAGTTCAGCGAGGAAGTGAAATTGATCGCTGAAATTTGTCTTGAACCGGGTAAAGCTGATCAGGCTGATGCCGCAGAAATTCGGATCAGAGCTCATCTGTCCACCTTCACCAGTTTTCCAGAATCAAGTAGAGAGTGGGCGCTGTCCTTGGCCCTGGAATTAACCAACATAGCCCGTACTGATGAGCATCTCCTCAATGCCACAGCTGCTGATATTATCTTGTTCTATGCCAGAATGGATCAAGAAGAACTCCTCGATGAGTGGCTTGGCCTGATCACCCCAACTGCTGCCGACACCGCTTATGTTGCCCTGTCACGATATTATCTTGGTGAGAACAATATAGAACAGGCATTGAGTTGTGCTGCCAATATTCAAGGTTCGATCGTTAGAGATCCTATTAGCCAGCAGCTCGCAGAATATTTTGTCACCCTGGATCCCGAACTATCTGCCGAACAATTCCAAATAATTTCAGATACTGCTCTGAAAACCGAGACTGCAAAACATCTGATGCAGCACGCTGAATTTACAGCAAGTCCGGCAAACTTCTGCGCCTTGCTCATGACTCTACAAACCGACAGACAGGCTTTAGGGGAGATGCTCAATACCGTAATTGCACATCATCCAAGAGCAAGTGTGTTTACTGATTTGTTTCCTCCAGAGGTTCCTGCAAATGATGTGGACAGCTTAACAGGATTATTTAATGAGCTGGGAAAAGGTGGATTTGTAGACGAGGGTTCTGAAATATTGCAAAGCTTGGATGGGGGAGATCGTCAAGCAATCCTCAGCGGGGTTTTAGTAACCCTGGCAAAACGCGGTAAAATATCATAAAGAAATGAAGGGTTAACAATGACGACAAGGACTATCCGGTTTCAGCTGAACCCTGAATATTTTGAAGAGTCAATCGAATTGCTCTCAATTCTGCATGATGGAGCTGAATTATCGATTGCGGTTGATAATGGTGATTTTCACCCAATCTATACAGCAAATACTGATGTACAAAAAGAACAAATATTGGGCTACAATGATAGCTCGAAGATATTATTAAAGTAAAAGTTATGGATAAAAAGAGATCTGAACGTGAATGGAGTAATCAAATTGAGTTCTGTACTCCTATTGACTTTACTGACCTGGATCTCGCATTATTCAGAATTACTAGATTTGGTATGCCATTCTAAACGCAATGGTCAAAATAAATATGATCGATACAGATGATGCTTCAGACTTACTTGAACAGGAGAACCAATTATGACCAAGCAATCTGCCCCAATCACCCTCGATGAGCTTATTTGCATGATGAATGCAGAGCAAAAGACCCTGTATGATACACTGTGGCAGCAATCTATTTATCCTGATGAAACCAGACCATCTTCTGAACAAATTCGAACCCTGTTTATTCAGATTCTCTCAGATAATGGGATTAAAGAGACTGAGCAACAGGATGGATTGCTCTACGGACAATTTCAGCAGAAGCTTCGTAAACAAATACTCCAAAAACCAGACAAGTCGCAAATCCAACAAACTGTTGAAGCTATTCCGCTCGATTCAATCTGCTACCCGCTGGCCTCTGTGGTTCGGTTATATCGCTCTGAGAAGGTGAAGTATGTCAAAATTCACCGTCTTCTCGATTCCTTTGAAGTTTTACTCAAATATCTCGTTTCCTACCTCCTCTTTCAGGCACGCCAGAAGGAACCTGAACCAAACCAACCTTCTCTTCAAGGGTTGTTTTCGGATTCTATTATGCGACCCGCATTGGGACACTGGGTGGGCTACTTACGCTTTCTGCTTGCGCCATCAAAAGAATTACCTCATTGGGAATACCTTAATGAGGAATATTTTAAAGATCTTGCAAAGGCATATCAATCCTGTCAAAGAGAACTGGATGGTTTTGTGACTCTGCGTAATTATTATGGGCATGGAGCTGTAGCAAACACAGCTCAATGTGAAGCGGACCTGCACAAGTATGAACCCCAGTTTAATAAATTGATGAAATATTTTCAAACCGTTCTTGAACTTCCCTTGTATTCCAGGAATGCCAATAATGCGTCACTTCTGCTATGGCAAGGGGCAGAAGGTGTTTTGGAGAAAGAAATACCCGTAGGTGATGAATGGACTGATCTAGTACCTCCGTTCATCATTGAGAATACAAGAGGAGTCTCATTGTTCCCCCTCATGTATATTCCTGAAGAAAGCTTGCACTGTTTCTATAACTCAATGCGTGATCTTAAAAAGAACCGTATTGAATTTCTAAGTTATGATACAGGCATGCATTATGAAGAGCGTAAAAATGTTGCTCCAGAATTCATCATTCACTTTCCCCCTCATGAGCATACACTGGGTGACTCCTCCGCCTTGCGGCGAGAGGAATATCTGGCAAATTTCGTGGGTAGGGATGAAGAACTTCAACAAATACTGGAATATTTGGCTACCCATGAGTCAGGATATTTCATGCTTTGGGGGTCACCGGGAGTAGGCAAAGGGGCCCTGATAAGCCGTCTTGTTGCAGAATTAATGGTGAAAGATTATAATAATCTAGATATTGAACTGTCTGAAGGCATGGCTAGGCTTGGAAATGCTGCAATAGTCCCCTATCTGTTGGAGCAAAATGACAATGACCCGACTGCAATGCTTAGAGCATTAATATCACAGATCGCCCGGCAGCTGGGCGTCAGGCGTGAAATCGGCATTGAACTCGTCAAATTACGGGAGGTTTTGAAGGAGCTACTTGCTGAAGCCTCTAAACGAGAAGTGGCCGTTATACTCATCGTGGATGGGCTTGACGAGCCGCTACGGACAAATGCAGATAATTCAGCATTCCTAAATAGCTTACCCAATCATATGCCGGAAGGCTGCTATGTTGTTTTATCCTCACGACCAGTCCCAGAAATACAGAACTATTGGCAGACTGTTTATAGAGAAATGCATGCTGACATGAATCTTGAAGGTGTAAAAACAGAAGATATCCGGGAAATGCTTTGCAGCGAGATGAATAAATATGAAGTATTCCAGCAGCAAGACTTTGTCGAAAGTCTTTATGATGCATCCATTGGCGCTAGTAATGACCAGACTCGAGGTAACCCATTATATATTAAGCTGGCCCTAAATGACCTGCGTGATGGGCTGCTATCCATGGACAATCCTGGCGGCATTCCAAAAGGCATCTATGAAATGTATGAAGGATTTTTAAAGCGAACAACAGGGCAGGGATTATCTGTATTATACGCTATTGCTGCCGCTCTGAGCCCCATTTCACCCTATCAAATCGGCCTTGTTCAAAGCCGCAAAATTGATACAATCCAACGGGATACTGCCGCTATTCAGGAAATGCTGCAGGAAAATCAGTTAACACCTGATATAGAGGACTATAGCATCTTCCACAAAAGTCTCACTGACTTTCTAAATAGAGAGAGGTATGACGATGTAATTGAACAGGGTGGTCTGTTGTTGAACTATTGTCGGCGTTGGAGCGAATTGGCAGCCGATTATCATAAGGCAGCAACTGCTAGCAGCCAGGTATTAAGTGTTAAAAAATATGCAGCAACCTATGCCTTCCGTCACCTTTGTGACCATCTGCTTGATGCAATCAATATGGCGGGTGAGGTTAAAAAAATGATTCTTCTTAATGAGTTGATCCTAACAATTGACTCAGCAAATTTTAGGGAACAGATGTTTGATTATTGTGGGACCCTCGCACCTCTACAACGTGGGATTGTAGGTGCACAGGAACTATTGATGTCAAAGGGAAACATTGAGGAGAATGCAGCTACGGTACTCAGATTTGCCTTGTATTACGCTGATGAACAAGAGCGATTTCTCCGTGAAGCCAATGAACGTCTAACAGATGTAGCTGAATCTGGTGATTGGATCCAGGCATTGAATCTGGTAGGGATGTCTGCGACTGAACGTGAACGGGTATTTCAAGCTATGCGTCTAATAAGAGCTCTTCCGGGAGATGTACGAGTTCATGCACAGGACGAGATTGATCGACAGGTTAAGGACTGGCTGAGATTTGAGGATGATCCTAAACTTGTTGAGTGTTGGGAAGAGGTTGTGGGGATCATTTGATACTTGAATTAGATACTCCATCAATCGAATCATAATATTTGATACTTCATACCCTCATGGACACTTTGTGTAAATTATGAACAGACACAATGGAGTGAATTATGTTTGCGATAGTTTTCGAAACTCTCAAGGAGATTATAGCACCGGAAGGTGACTATTACCGACACATTTGTCAATTTGGGAAAAAAGCAGGATATTGAAATGCACATATTAGGTGCCAATTGGGTAACAAATTTCTGAAGAACGTTCAAATGAGCCTATCTATTAATTACCCGTCGGGTAATTAAGATGGTAACTCATTGGGATAATGAGCAAATCAGAACAATCATAATTCAAAGATGATGGAAAATAATTATGCAATATCGAATCATTAGCGTAACAATTGCGTCTCTCTTAGTAATTATCCTTCCAGTGATGGCCCAGGATGATTTCGAAAAATGGGTACAACAACAAAACCTGTCGTTCTCAGAGATGATTTCTGAACAGAATCAATCTCTTGATTCTGTTACTCAAGAATTTGACCGCTACGAGGAAGATCAGAATCAACAATTTGAGGATTTTCAGGCTGCGATTGAGCAGAAATGGGAGGTGTTCAAATCAAGCAGTCCCCAAAAAATGGTCAGCTACGATGATGACTTGAATAGTAGAAGTAGTGTTGATTTTGAAAAGGGTGAGATTGAAGTTGAAGTTATCATAGAGGACACTCCAGGAAAAACTTCACAGCAAAGCCAAGAGGAGGGTGAAATAGCATTGGAGAAAAAACTTCAGAAAGTTATCACTCTTCCAGCTCCAGATAATCAACCCATACTAAAGGATCAAATTGCGGACGGGGAAGGAGGGAGCATTTCGCCAAAAACTTCTAAGGTTTTCGCTAAAAAAGTGGTTGCAACTGAGGCAGTGCAAAAATCCAATATTACGGCAAAGGATGGAAAGCCTAGGGTAAAGTATTCAGTTACCATAAAAATGGTTCCGAATCATATCGAGATTAGAGCCAAACGATTTAAGGCTAATATTTTAAAACAATCGAAGCGGTTCAAAATTGATCCTGCGATTGTTTTTGCAATCATTCATACTGAATCAAGCTTTAACCCTAAGGCACGCTCCCATGTGCCAGCATATGGATTGATGCAGTTGGTCCCTAAGTCGGGAGCGCGGGATGCCTATAGTTATATCTATAAAAGAGATAAGTTACTATCCGCTCAGTACCTTTACATCCCCGTGAATAACATAGAATTGGGTTGTGCCTATATCAGCAAATTGCGACATGTCTATTTTGGAGGTATAAAAAATGATGAATCAGCGTATTATTGTACAATAGCTGGATACAATACAGGACCTGGAAACGTTGCAAAGACAATGTCTGGAACTACCAAGCTAATAGCAAACGCTAATGCTGTGAACGGGAAAACACCAGAGCAGATTTTTAAAATACTTTCCAATAAACTCCCCTATGTAGAAACCCGGAAATATTTGGTTAAAGTCCTTGAACGGTCAAACTATTATCGATCTTGGTTGAAAATGTGAGAATGACATAGCTGAAAGACTCTCATCAAAAATTTATGGGAGAATTACTTGGAGCGGACCAGAAACAATCCCCTGTACCGTAACTTGTTTCGCTAATTCGAATATTGCAACTGAATAGACGGTTGCCAACATGCGTGGTCAGCACAAAAAAGATAATTGGAACCATGCTCAGTGTCATTAATCATTCTAATAAATGAAAATTAGAAATACAGTTTCATATCCAATCGATTAAGTGTAAAATGCAGCATAAATATTATATGAATTAATCCAATTTCATTAAAGGGGAAAAGTGATGAGGATAATTAGTTATTTCATGGTTCTGTTACCAGTACTTGTGTTATCTCTTGACGTCCAATACAAAGAACTTTCCGTAAAGAATTCATTCGTTTTGGTGGTGGATAAAAGTGGTAGTATGTCTGGTTCCGCAATTGAGGCAGTTAAATTCAGCGCCGAAAAGTTTACCCAGAAGGTTAATAAACAAGATGAAGTTGGACTCATTACCTTTAACGAGGCTGTACAAATTCTTTTCGCTCCCACTTCAAATATGACTAGTATTGCAAATAGTATTTCAAACATTAATGTTAGTGGAGGTACGCACCTATACGATGCTATAGCGACGGGTATCAAACAACTCAGTGGGAGTAGTGGAAGAAAAATTCTCATTTACTTGACCGATGGGAGGGATACAGGGAGCAATTTTTCATCGCAGAATTTAGAGACGATGTGTATCGGCGAAAATGTCCTAGTATATGGTATTGGTATTGGAGATGTCGATATTTCAACCCTAAAGGGCATTAGCGGAGCTACCGGGGGGGGGTATTATACCATACCTACAAGTGATACAGCCAAACTCAAATCAATTTACAGTGATGTTCTAAACTCTTATTACACAGATAGAAAAAATCAATTGACTGGTGAATTAGTGATAAAATCCAGTCCAAATAAACAGATCGTTCGGGTTAATAATGAAAATGTTGGGATCACACCTTTAAAACTTACACAATTGTCACCCGGTGAGATTGAAGTTGAAATCCTATTTGGAAACGATCGTTCCTGGAAAAAAACAGTTCTGATTAAAGAACATTCTACTGCTTTTCTGAAAGCGAAGGAGAAGGATGCCTCTAAAAACTTGTGGATCATATCTCGACCTCATGGAGCTTCAGTATTTATTGACGGTGATTTTGTAGGTTATACAGGAATTGAAGTATTTAGTACAAAAAAGAGAAAATGGTTCAAACAAGTTACAAAAAGTTCCTCAGCTCTAAAAATTAGCGGGATCACACCAGGTCTACACCAAATTGAAATAGTTGGATTCCCCGATTTTGATTACGGCCCAGACCAAAAAGCTGATTTCCAATATCAATTGAAAACAGACGATGTCATCTCTGTGGATATTATTAGAAATAAATTACTAAATAGTAAGAATGAAACGGTTAGTGGAAACCAAAGACCTAATATTTTTGATTTCTAAGGAACCTGTAATGAAAAAGGAGAGAGTGAAATGAGGAAAGTAATCGTAATCAGTGTAGCTGCTATTTTATTGCTCATGGGATGCGCAAGCACACACCCTGAAAGGCTTGAAGTTCCTGCTTCGGATGAATTTACACTTTATGCGCGTGGATTATCTACCGATCAACTTATTGAGGAAGAAGCTGACGCTGCAGCGGTATTAAATGCAAGGAATGAATTGGCTTCTGCAATTGAGGCTCATATCAAATCATTAACTAAGAAAGCGAGAGAGCAAATTGGAGTTGGTGAAGACGCTGAATTGAATAGCCAATATAGTTCAGCAATGAAACAAACCGTAAATCAAACGCTTAATTTTTCGACTTTGTATAAAGCTCACACTACCGTTTGGGATAAGAAAATAAACGGCTTCAGAGCAGAAGTTATTTACAAGGTTAATATTGGTCCAATTAGTCAGAAGTTGATGGAGAATATTAAGCAAAGACAGAATCTTTACGAACGCTTTAGGACAACAGATTTATTTGACGAATTAGAAAAGGAAATCGAAAAAAGTAAGACGCCATAGGGATAATCTGATATTATAGAGACATTACGAGCGGTTTGTTTATCCATTATTTTGGTGGGTAATCTGACCGCTCAGACGGAAAGTGGTGACTATCCATCCTGGTTTCTCAAACCCCAGAATGCCAATTATGTGATTGGATTAGCAAAAAAAGTTTCAGATAATTCGGTTACTTTAAAAAATGCTTATCTAGATGCATTGGCAATATCTTCATTCACAAATGAAGGTACATTGCAAACAAGCACGATCAGTTATTTAAGACATCTTGCTGATTCACTAAAAATTGAGCTAGGTACTCACACTCGGTTACCAAAAGACATACAGCTCATTGAATCAGCAACGATTGCTGATTTATACGTTGGATTGTTTGAGATATTTTGGGATGAGGACACAACTGATTCTGATCTGACCAATGTGAATACATCGAATATATCAGCTATTGGCAAGCAAACTTTACATCCTGATAGAATTTATGAATCCTGGGCTTCTGCTGAAATGGAGGCATTTAAAGAGTTAACACGAATCAGAAGTTCAACTATATCCTCGATTCAAACGAAAGATAGTAGAAAGTACGAAAAGCTTATTTATTCGAATAGTCAAACTCAATTCCATCAACTGATTGTGACTCGTAGATGGATAAAAAATAATGTGTGTCATGTACAAGTATCTGAAAAAATATAGACATATCTTTCTGCTGGCAATGTTAGCCCTATTTCTTGGGTGTTCTTCGTCCTTGGAAAATCAAAAAAGTTCTAAGAAGAGAATATTCGATGATCCGGAGGTTACAGCCTTCATGCAGGATGAAGATTTCAAAGAGGGTGATTCTACTCAAACACCATTTGTTTCACAAAATCTATCGAAACGCCCATTTTGGGCATATAGAGACTCTCTGATTGGTGAGGAGAAAGATATAATATGGAGAACAGGATATGATGTAATAGGTAATCGGGATATACACTCAGTTATTGATACCATAGAAGGTAAATTACAATCCCTTCTTAGTGGAGATGTTGAAACAATCGTTGAGAGGACAATAGTTGACAGTGTTTCCTCACATATTGTGGGTACTGGGAGAAATCGGGAGGTTGTGCGTGATCACATGATGACTATTGTCAGTCGTCACTATTCTCCTCCGCTATCATTTAATGGAAACTATGATAAGAGTGATCATTGGATAGATGACCAGAATAATATTCTCTGGTTTAGAATCTCATTTAATAAAAAAAGGTACATCATTGATCAAAGAGTTAAGATTCTTGCAGAAATTGAAAAGGCAAAAATTGAGGCATATAAGTATCTTGAGAAAGCATTTTCAAGTCTCTCATATAGCAATGATGTTGAAGCTTCTCTATCCTACTTGGGCGTTGCAAGCTATTACATAAGTAGAGGTGGAGGTGAGGCTGAATTGCCAGATATCATAAACCAGGGTACGAATACTAGAATTTCATTTCAAAGAAAGAAAATAATAAAGGAAATTGATAAGGCGATTCAGCTAGATTTTATAAATGATTTACACAATGTCACTATCGCCCGAGATGATGTTGTAGGGGTCAAACTGAAATGTCGTAACCAGAAGAAATATGATCTTTCTAGAGTAAAGATAAGAATATCGAGTAGGGGTGGCGTTCTCGAACATCCTAGCACGATCAAATTGGATACCAGGGGTATGGCTGAGTTTAGCATCGCAATAGATCCTCGAAATTCGGAGCCCTACGATCAAAATATTAGCTTAAACATATCTTTTGACATTTATTCCGAAAGTTTACTCCCTGACGAAGCCTGGAAAAATTGGGTTTTTTCAGATGATTATTTTGAACTACTCGAAGAATTACCAAAGATAAGTTTACCCATTCATACTGTAGAATTTCAGCCTCGAAAAACTTGGGCTATTTTAAACGAAGCAAATCCTGCCTCTAGAGAAATTGATAATGACGAATTGCATGCAGAACTTGAAAGAAATCTAGCAAAGCATTCGGATCAGTTCTTAGTGGTTGAAAAACAAAAATGGCCAATTGATTATAAAAAATATCAGCAATATAAATCAGGATCAAAAGGATTTGATGAACTTGGAGAAGATAAAAAGGATGTCGAAAAGCATGATCTTGATGTATTTCTGAGCATAGATCAGACAAATATAAATCTTTATGATATGCACCTAGAAATAGGATCTGCAAAGAGAAGTCAAGGTGGCATAATCTCTAGCTCGGCTCTAGATATAGCCGGTAGTGATATAGAATCCTCAATAGGTAACCTGGTTGATAAAATACTTGATGAATATTTTTATCGCGAACTGATAGTAAAAGCCCAAGATAAAAGTAAAATTTCTACTTTTATCAATGATGTTCGAATTGAACCTACCTCTATAGATAATAATCAGTTTGTTTATAATAAAATTCCTCGATTCCTTTCTCAAAATGTCACGATTAAACGGGCTAAATTTAGACCTCAGTCAAGGCGTATCCCTGGTGAAGCATTTTCTATGAATATTGTGCCAACCACACGAGAAAAAATTGATTTAGATGTTTTTACCCCTCTAGTAGGCACTTTAAAAATAAATGTCAGGGATGCTGTAACTAAAAAAGAGATTAGATTTGGCGGGAAAGGACTTGGAAAAGCGCCTCGGATTACTATTCGGCGAAGACTCCTTTTTTTGCCGAGTCCTATAAAATACAAATATAGCGACAATTCTTCGAATGCAATCTTTTCTGTAGAATCAGTTGGTAAATATTTTATCTCTGTAGAGAAAGACTTTTACACCGTTCCTCTTTTACCCCATTTAATCGCTCATGAAGTCGTCGATGATTTTAACCCAAGGAGTTCGGAATTAAATACACTTGATATCTATTTAAAAAAGAGTGATCCGAATTATGCCAGGAGGATGTCCATATTGCTCCCTGGTTCAGGTCAATATTATTTAAATAAACAGAGACAGGCTCTTGGTTTCTTCTCTGCCACAGCGTTATCGAGTGTCGCGGCCATATTTTCCTATATACAATACAGCAACGAGGTAACTCACTATAATTATTTAAAGGAAGAATATCTCGATTCTCAAGAAGCTGATTGGTATGCATTGGAATCAAAATTGTCAAAATCTGAGACTCGACTGAGCAAGTTAAGACCACAATTTTATGCCGCATTGATAACTGGATCAATGATTTGGACTATTAATGTAGTAACTGTTACTTGGTGATATTTTGAGGTGTAGGAAGCAATGTTTGGCGGTATGGACAATTGTTTTAGCTACCACAATACTTCTGTCATGTCTCAATGAACCCGAATACATAACCACAAAAAAAACAGAGATTCCGAAGCCGGTCTATCTAAAAATTGATCAAACCGATGCATTCTCTCTTACAGTCAGCTGGTTAATTTCAACCGATTCTCAATCATTAATCACCTCATTTCAAATTGAAACGTTTGCCTTAGATAGTCAAATTACACTAACTAATGATGATTTTTCAGATCTTATGTATGATATCCCAAATGCACGTCAAATAATTGTAAGCGAAGACAAATTACCTTTTCGATTGAATTCAACTCAGGACACAATAGAGTATTCATATATTGATAGTGGTCTATTCAACAATACAAACTATTATCGTGTTACAGTATTTTCTGATGACCTCGCAGCATATTCTTATTACACAGATGAAGGCATCCCTTTTGAAATTGGTGTACCTGAAGTATTTCAAGTTCTACAATTAAATGATTTTCAACTTTATTTGTCGTGGAATATCGAGACATTTGCTGATGGATATGAGCTATTTCGATACGATAGTCTTGATCAGTTGGATACTTCATTTACGGTTGCGGATACTTTTTATATAGACTCAAGTTTTACTCCAGTGATTATCTTTAACGGGATAGATATTAACCATTCCGCTCATGGCTTGATGCCAAATGCGTTGTACCATTATTCCATTTGGCCTTTTTCGGATAAGGGTTCCCAAAGAAGGTATTCACGTGCAGGCTCCACTTTAGAAAACATCTCTCTCAATCTGCAACGGCCGAAGATTAAGTGGACTCGACCTCAGAATAGCCACACTACACGCATCTACATAGAATCCAGCTCGCTGGATACATATATTGATACAATTATTGTATACAAATATGATTTAGCTCTCGAGAACTGGGGAGTAATAGATACTGGAATAGTCTCAACTATGAATCACATGATTGATAAGGATTTGGAAAGCTGTCATGTGGTTGATATTCAGAACGTAGCAGAATCAAAATTTATCGTCTTGGCAAAAGGTGAAATAAACGGTGCATTTTCGAATCAAATATTAGGAAATGTGTTCCCGTTTCACAACTATGAACTTATCGAGGGAGGCTTTCTTGAAGCAACATCTCAATGGATAGATTCGTTTTACCTTTCATCTATTGAATACGTGGAAGATTTTGCATTTATCGATACATCTTTAACTAATCCACTTTTATCCGAAGAGCGTATCTTTCCAACAGACTCAATCAGTTGGGTGGATGCAGTCGTGCTTTGCGATCAGTTCTCAATAACAACGGGGTATGAAATCAGATTGCCCTCGGAACCTGAATGGGAATATGCAGCCCTAAAGAACGTGTTCTCTGATAATAACTCATGGGAATATGATTTTCCGTGGGGTTCAAATGTAATTAGTGGTGAATTTGCCAACTTTATTAACAGTGGCGATTTTTGGGACAACTCTCTGACTCCTGTCACCTATTATAATGGGAAAAACGGGACATACGATAACTCAAGCTCATTTGGTGTGTATGACCTGGCTGGCAATATTTTAGAGTGGTGTGGAAGTGGCTCGCATATAGTTGATCTGAGTTCAATAGATTTGAGTGAAGGTAGAATAATTGGTGATCCAGTAAGAGATCTTAGAGGTGGTGGCTATTGGCATGAGGCAGAGCTGCTAAAATCAAACCTGGCAGGTGAATTTAGATACAACGGAGAGCTTGCTGCTTTGGGCTTAGGATTCAGAATACTTATTGAAGAGAGTGAATGATATGAGAAGTAAATTAGTTTTTCAAATAGTGAGCGTCGCGATTCTTCTTTGGAATTGTTCCACTACATTCACAATAACTTTAACTGAAGATGACGAGACCCCAATTGCGGATATCAAACCGTTAATATTAGATGATAATGGAGAAGATATTTTAATCGACAATATGAGAACGGATGCTGATGGTAAATTAAGCTTCAATCTATCCGAAATTCCTGGAGATAGCTTTCTGGTTAGTGTGGAGACCGACAATTATTTCAATAAACAGGAATGGATTAACCCCTTTTCTGGGAAAAAAACAAGAGAAATAATTTTAAGTCAACGCGTGACAACAATAACAGGTGTGGTATTAGATGATTACTCCTACCTAGGAGTCCCGAATTGCAATGTATCAACATCACCCGCAATCATGCAAACTACAAAAACTGATTCATCAGGTTTTTTCCAATTACAATCCAAACAATTTGCGAATATTTCCTATGTCATCCTTTTTGATAAGCCACCAGAGTATGAGAGTAATACAACTAATATCAAACCACTTACGAATGAAATTATTTCACTCAAGGTTCCTATTTATTTAGTTCGGAAAAAAGATGATGATGATATGCCTATACTTGAGGGGAATGAAACTATAAACCTACCAGGAGATTTAAGCACTCCCAAAAACTGAGATATGTTGAAAAAATACTGCGAACTATTCTACACGCTCGATCTGAAATGCTGACTGAAAATATTGGGCTGGAATTGAAAAGGTAATAGATGAATATGATGGAATCAAGTCCGAATAAGATATCTTATATTCTATTTCTAGCTCTGATAATCATATCAATGCTTATCGCTTGTGAGGGTTGTACGAAAGACGACTCAGTAAGCATCATTATATCTGATAAGTACAATACACCCAGTTACCGTTTTTTGATTTCACCCTCCTCAAATTTGAAAGTTCCAATCTATGCAGCGAGAGCTGATAAAAATGGGAAGGCAAAATTTGACTTAAAAATTGACAGGGTAGTAGGTCTGACAGTTGTTGTTCAACATGAAGATGGTACATCAGAAAGTGTAGCTCAAATAAGTATTAATGAACTAAATAATGCTTTGAAATATCAAAAAATAATTTCAAGAAAAATCTCCTTAATTCCGACCCGCAAAAAAATAATCTTTACTTCTCCAAAAATTGAGGGAATACAAATTTACGGAATAAATGGATCAAACCAGAAAGAGCTACTTGGAACAACTAATTCCGCCGGTAAATCAGAATTTTTCATTTTTCATAAGGATTTCAAGCGTATCACATTCAGCTATCGACTCGTAGGGGCTAGGGTCTATACCGATGATGGTATAAATCAGTATAAGTATGAAAATATACCAAGTACAAGGTCCCTGAGGGCAATTCCATTGCATGATATAAATTATGAATTTGATTGTATTTCTTCTGATTCGAAGGAAGGCATCGCTGGTGTCCTAGTGACCTCATCTGACAGCTTGTTTTCGGGTACCACATCAATTCTAGGGAAACTTGACCTTAAAATTACTCCCAATGAAGAATCTGGACCATTTATTGGTGAGAGTATTAACTGGTTATTTCAATCGCCGGATTATGTCGTTCTAGATAAGGTTGTTACAACTATTTCTACGAGAACACCGGATACTGTCACAGTGGCGATGAAACGCACCTTTAGCATCATTATAAGAGCGCTTGAAGGAGATGTGCCACTTCCAGATCAGAATATCAAAATCAATGGTGTTAGTTATGAGAAGACTGATACAACTGGGACTATCGCTTACCATTACTTTAATGAGGAGTTAAACACAAGTATAAGTGTTGGCATTGAGACAACAGAAGGCAGATCCTCAAAAATGAAGTCCATTCCTTTGGGGAGAGTTATGCGAACTATTGTATTGCAGGTTGAAACAATACACCTGTATGTCAATTGTTTAGACACTGCGACTGGTGAAACAATCAATTCATTGACCTTTTTAGGTGGTGATGTTCAGGCAAGTTCTACTAATACAGGTGGACTTACAAAGCTACTATTCCCGCGGCTGGATACTTATCAAATTACAATTACTGATCCTACTGGGCACTATAGAGAAAAACAACTGTCTCTGACTATAAATGACACAAATAACGGAGATACAAAAACCATATATCTCGATCCAGTTGCCGCAATTGATTTCATTATTATAGACGCTGAGTCTCAAGGTGTAATATCCTACCCTGTAATTGAGATTGATGGGGAACCTGTTTCAGGAAGTCTGCGAAATGGGAGATATAGATATACTTTTGACAAGGATGATCTTACAACAATAGATGTAAAAGTGAGTGCCAATAGATATGCCACTAAACATTTATCCATTGGTAGAGAATTTGGGATCCACCGTCAAAATATAGAACTTGAGAACCTGTACGCCAAGGTAGTACTTGTATCTCAGACTGGTGAGCCAGCAATACAGGTGAACGTGAAATCAGAAAATGAAGATTTCGGTCAAGTTGGTGAAAACGGAGTGCTCGATTTAAAACCCGATAATGAAGGACAAGAATATAAATTAACCATTACTTCAGAAAATGGGCTTTATGAAGAATCAATGTTACAATTCGTGTTTGATACTAATGGTAAGATAATTGAGCATATCTTAACAAAGCAACCGTGGGTAGAATTTAGAGTGTTTCAACCGACTAATTTCGGGAATATTCCAATAGCTGGCGTCAAGGTAACGAGTTCAACAGGTCAGATAGACACTACAGATGCGATGGGAATATTTCGCTATAGAATAGTGGATAAAATCAATCAGATTACTTTTAATTTTAAGAAATCTACTTATGAATCGATTGAACTCAAACAGTACACAAATAGGCTAGATGAAATTACTGAAGTAGCGATGCCTCGTCTTGAAGCATTTTTCTATGTCAGAGATAAAAGGACAGAAATTCCAATCCCTAATGTCTCAGTTCTGGTGAATGGAAATCTGGAAACTTTAACCGATGATAATGGTCGAGCAAACATTTTCCCCTCCCAAAGACCTATGTGGTTAAATATTGAAGTTCGACCACAAGGTCAAGAATATTTCGGAAGCTCTGAGTCCAAGCAATACATAAACCCGAACTTAGGTATCATTTTTCTTGATCCACGTCCCATTAAGCTTCATTTCACGCTAAGATGGGCAGGCTCAGGGTTGCCGGTTAGTGGGGAAATGGAGATTGTTCCATCCCATCAAAAATATATCCTGAATAGTCAAGACAAAGGCAGTCATACCTTTGAATACTATGAGAAAAATCTAGATCCAAAATTAATTATTACAGCCACTACACCTTCGGGTAAAGCGTTCAAGAAGGAAGTACCCATTTCACTAGCTAGAGCCATAAATAGTGAAATATTCACTCCTCTGAATATACAGCCTAAACCTAGAATAACTGTAATAGTAGATGATGGTGTTCGCTTATCGATTTACCGGCATACCATAAATAATTCTCTGGTGGCGATTGAAACTGGAGTACTTGGAGGCTATGATGATGAACTTCCCGATTTTGGAGAATATACCTTTGTTCGATATTCAGGTAGTTTTGTTGAACCAGACTCCATTTACAAATTCATCACAAAATCGAATGAAATTCTTGATCTCACTCGGAAACCACACTGTTCTGAGGCTGAGGCTTTGTTTGTGAACCACTCGTGGAAATTGTTTCTTGAAAAAGTTAATGAAATATCAATTCAGACAGACTGCTATGGAACTTTCAATAAAAAAGCTGCCGAAGTGTGCAAAGATGAATTGAAAGATTATGAAGCTGCTTTGAAATATTATCAAAATATCACCTCTGGGGAGACGACTGCCATAATCGATGGATTTGATCCCAAAATTGATCCGTACATTAGGTTGAACATGCTAGAAATCTGTTTGCTGCTTGCAAAAGGAGATCAAGAAAATAATTCAAGTTATCTGAAATATTATAAAGTTGGTAAACAACAAGCAGGGGAATTTGACAAATTAATTCAGTTGCTCCAAGGTAACGGAGCTCAAGCGCAGAGAAAAAAAGAATTGTTGCTCTGTCGACTATTAATTCATGAATTTTGGAGCACTGATCCCAGAGAGAGCGAAGGGGGGGGTAATACCGCCAATGCGAAGAGGTACAGAGAAAAATTATACGAAGAAACGGTAGACAATTTAGAGAGATATCAATCAAAACCTAAAATGGTAGGTTTTCCATCCTTACAGACAGAATTAGACCAATTAAGGAATACAAGCCCATGGCCATAGCGAGAGATTATCTAATTCGGATTTTTCAGATCTGCATGTTTATGATTCTGCTATCTTGCTGTGGCGGAGATCAACCTGTTGCACAAGATCAGATCAAAAATATCCGGTCATTAGATTTTAATTATGCTCTTGAATCTGTCGTATTTAATCCAGATCAGCAGCAAAATTATTCAGAATTTATATACTCCGATAACCATGTTTCATTGGATACTATGCCCGCTGAGTATAGAACTCTTTTGGGACTTGCTCATTTGTATCAGGGAGAAATATTTCAAGTTACCTCCCAAATCCTCGCACATATGCAATTGGATATCTATGAAGGCTCATCTGATTTGGCACATGGAGAGAAATTCCCCATTAATTACCAAAATATAGATCATCAAGATGAAATGCTTATCTGGCGGGGGATCGATGCGAGTGAAATATATGGATATAATATTGGAAGATCCATTTTTGACAGAATTCAGGATATAAATTATTCAGAAATAATTTCAATTTTAGACAGTTATTACTTGAATCGTTCGGATAATTCAATTTATGACAATACGTTTCTAAAACTTGGTCCAGGTAGGGAAATTCTTTCTAACCAAAACCAAATACCTTCGCTTGCTCTACAAATTGAATTAGAAAAAATGTATGCGGATACTAATTATACTGAACTATTACGAAGGCTACAAGATATTTTATCAGCCGATATTTTTCCCGAGGAGAGCGAGTTTAAATACTTCAATAGTATGTTATTCAAATTAGCGTCGCTCTCGCATTACCAACTAGGTATAGAAACATTAGAGAGAAGCTTTCAAGATACTTCAATATTTTCGGATTCAATTTCCTTTCGATTAATAACTATTATGAATCTTGCAAGACAGTACGACAGTTTTGATCAGTCCCAAAAGATCATCAACTTATGGTCATCGAGTCGTGATATTCTCGTTTCGAATGCGAATCTGCTTTCTTTGATGGTAAAGGATCATCAGAGAAAACCATACAGCTTAGACTGGATGTTCTTTCTAAATGCCCTTTATTCTAACATCCCAAATTTCACAATCCCAACTGAATTAGCTCACTTAATTTATGAGGATGACAATATTGCCAATAGAATCATGCATTATTTTGCTGAACACAAAGATCCTGAAACTTTGACGATGACGAAAGAGATAATTGATCAACTTCTGAACACCCCATCATTGCTTGATAAGTATCCAACAGTAGTAAGTGGTTTTATTCAAGATTTGAATCTTTCACCGCTGAGTTTAGAGTACAAGACTCAAATTCAAAATATTTCTGAACTTTTAGGATTTAATGTAGCTCACTCTAATAGCTCTTGGCATCGCAATCGTCCAGGATTTCTGATCTCGCTTTACGGTACACTTCGCTGGCATGGAAGTCGGTTACCAAATTGCAATGGCTTTCTGCAAGATATAGTAGGTAGATTTCCACCGATTGTGGCATTGTCACACATTGCAAACCTATTTACCCAGCAGATATTAAATGCTAAATCCAATCCCAAAAAGACAATTAATACATAGAAAGACTATGGAGCAAACATGGCTAGTGACAAAGGTAAATTCTACATAAACTTTCTATTAACTCTAACAATATTTTCGATATCTACGCAAGGAATATGTCAATCATCAAAAAAATATGAACTCTTTTACAGTATCCCATATTTTGAGCCAAGACAAATTAATCCAATTCATGGAAGCTATTACCTTGAAGGTGTACAAGCGAATGAATTGATGTATAGTCGTCTCTGGACGTGGAATAAAGATATATCTGAAGCATCAGATTTAGTTGAAAACATATCACCATCCTCATTTGGGGCAATGATTAGAACTTCAGGTTCAACGGAAGGTGATTTCAACTGGGAGATTGAGATTCGACCTGGCGCACGGTGGCCTGATGGCAAACCACTTTCTGCCGAAGATGTAAAGTTTTCTTTTGATGTTTACAATTCAGATATCACACAACATAGCTTGCGACCTTGGCTCAAACTTATAAAAAAAATTAAAGTTATAAATTCAACAACCTTACAGTTCTATGTTGATCAAAAGAATTTAAGGATCGTTCAGTACATACTACCATTAGTCCAAATTTTACCTAAGCATAAGCTACATTCAAATCACCTCGCCAAAAATAGTGAGTTCGCAAGAAATCCTATGGGCAGTGGTCCTTTTCAGTACGATCCAAATTCCCACGCTGGAGACAATCAGTACAGCTTTTCCAGAAATGACTACTATTATAAATGGGGTCCCTTTTCCAATATTTCGTCTGTGAATATTTATGTAGAACGCATACTATCATCTGTAATTACCAAGATTGCAGTTGAAAATAGGCAAGAGGATTGGGAAACACTAGATTTGCTTATTAGTGTACCAAATTCACCACAAAATTATGACAATTTATATGAGAGCGCAAATGAACATTTAACTTTTGAATCGTATAGCTCCAATTCTTGGTATGCAATAGCAATCAATTGTGAAAAGCAATATCTGGCTAATGAGGAGGTTCGGCAAGCTCTTACTATGGGGGTAAATATTCAAAGTGCAATTAGTGATCACTATGCGAAATATTCTAATGCTGGAAGTGAGGAACAGATCGCTAAAAGAATTTCGGGACCATTTAACCCGCTGTGGGGAATGGGAGATGCAACTATTTCTCCAAGACAGTATGAACCTCAAGAGGCGGATAAAATGCTCAGCAAGAATGGGTGCATAATTAAGAACAATCGTCGACAATTTGAGGGAACAGCATTAAACTTGAAATTGATTTATAACATGGGACGAGTTTTCCAAGGCAGTCCAGAAGAATTGGTGATTAATCAATTAATAAAAGATCTGAAACGCCTGAAAATTGAAGTTAAGCCAGTTCGCCTTCCTGCAATTGACTTTGATAAAGCTCTTGCAAAAGGGGACTATGACCTTGCGTTTCAATATTATGAGTTGGGATATGGAAGTAACATAGCTCCGCTATTTACTGATGGTGATGGTATGAATATATCCAATTTTAGTGATCCGGTTTTAACTGCATATCTCAAAAGCTTCAACCGTGCGTCAGGTGTCCGAAAGGGTGATATTGGTAGAGATATCCACAAATTAATTTACGAGAAATCTCCTTATATATTCCTCTATCGCCTTGATAAAATAATGGCTTATCGTAAAGAAATTAAAACTGATGGTGAAATTGTACCCAAGTATTTCTTCACCCATATTGGCGATTGGTATTTCACAGATTAATTCATCATCTAATGAAAAAAGTTATACTTAAAACCTGTACAGTACTTCTCTTATCCCTATTCATTATTTTTTACATACTTCACTCGTTTGAAGAAAATTCCTTACTAAAACTTAAATACGGCAACAATACCCTTTTGGGTTTTATCAATTGGGGTATGGATTTTATTCAGCTAGAATGGGGTGAAATACATTCGACCGGACAAATTTTAGTAGCATTTGGTAGCAATGAATATAGAGTGAATGTACTTGAGTATCTATGGAATACCATCATCTATGGATTTTCCGGTCTCACTTTGGCTGTTCTCTTATCCTCATTATTGGCCTACTTGATAGTATTTTTAAATCTGCGCTTCCTGAAAATATTATCATATACCCTGAATTTATTCTCGGGAATTCACATAATAATATTTTGCTTTCTTCTAAAAATAATTTTTGGTCATCAAGAAGGGTTTCACATATTGATTATTCCGATAATCGCCATAGGCAGCTATAGCTTCTCTGATATATATCAATACCAACTTGATCAATTTATTAAGCTGAACCAAGCTGACTTCATGATAGCTGCACGTTCCTGGGGTGATTCAATATTTCTCCATGCACGAAGGTCAATACTATTAGGGGTATTTTCAATCTGGAATTCTTCAATGGCTATCGTTTTTACGAGCACAATTATGGTGGAATATTTTTTCAAAATACGTGGTGTTGGATATGCTATAGATAGATATCTAATACGACCCAATTTAAATAATCCAAGCCTGAGCGTCGAATCACATTTCCTGATGATCATATCGGCGTTAATAATTATATCAATATTGACCGCTTCACTCCTAAAGAATATTCTTAATCTTAAACTATCGAATGGAAATCTATCCTGAACAAATTAAAAAATATTTATAAATTGATTTTCCCGATGCTATTTCTGCTTTTTGCACTGTATAGCTTCTTCTATCCGATAGAAGAAAATGTTCGATATCGGAACGAAAACGATGAACTATTACGATGGAGCTCAGCTAATCAACCCTGCAGTGTCGAGATAGATTATGGAAACATCATTGTCGGTTCTACTCCAATACTCGGGACAGATAAATATGGTATGAATTATGCCTACTCTTTGTCAAGATCACTTGTCACAAATTTGATTTTGTCGCTATTAAGTGTTATCCCATTCCTCATGATCGCTCTTAGTACAGCAATATTTATCGGATATGATTCTCAGCATCGGAAATTAAAAATATCCACCAATGATACCGGAATCTCCTCTCTATGGAATAAAAACAATATTGGCTTATTCATGAGATATTTTGTGGAGTCTATTGTTCGAGCATTGCACGCCATCCCCCAGCTTTTGATACTAATTATAGTTGTAGTTGTCTCATATCGTTCTCTGGACAATGACCTAACAAGAATGTGCACTATCATGATATTTATAGGGATATTATCTGCTCCTAAGCTAATATTCCTAATTGTTGACCGCATCGCAATTTTGGAAAGGGATGAGTTTATCAATGCAGCAAGAGCGAGTGGGTTACCAGATTCCATAATCGTCTTCAAGCATATCTTATTTTATGATAGTAGCCCTATTATTTTTGCACAAATAATATATGTGATAGTACAAGCTATAATGCTTGAGACCGTAATCTCATTTCTTGGGTATGGTATGGGCATGGAGCATTCTAGTATAGGTGGGCTAATCTCACAATATCGTTATGATTTACCTGGAGTAGTGGGTGGAGAAATGATGGCTCTCTATCCAATGATACTACTTCTGCTAATTGCAGTAGCTGGCAACACCCTCACTAAATCATTCATGGAGATGAGAAGTGATTAGTCCTGAAACTATCTTAAAAATATCTAGTCTAACAATTGCTAATAATATTAGGAAGCATAATTCCATTTTTGGCAGTAATAATAACGAAACCAATAATCTTGGGCTCCTGGTTGCCAATATGAATTTAAGCATAAGCAGAAAGAAAATTCATGGTATAGTTGGTGAATCTGGTAGTGGAAAAACTCTAACTATGAAGGCCGTATTGGGTCTAATCGAAATTGACCCAGGAATTATTCGTGGGTCAATCCATTTTCATGGGCGCAATGATATCGTCACCCAAATTCTAGGTCCAAAGAAGAAATTGGGTCCCCTCCGCAGTAAAGCTACCTCGATTCCAATATCCTTTAAATCGGCCATAGAGCTAGCAGTAACAGAATATTTTCAGGAATATCGTGAGGATAATAAATATTATCTCAAACATAATCACCTAGTCCCAGGATCAGTCGAATTGTTTTTAATGAATAATAATTTCTGCATTAAAAAAATCAATTCTTCTGTTCATGTACTCGATAGTCTTGCATGGGTAGAGTTAGATCCAAAATCCGATATGAACAACACTTTCATGATTGTTCGATATAAAATAAAAATAGATAATCTTGGTAAATCATTAAAAAAGCAAACAGAGAGGGCGCTCAATCGAGAAAAGTTACGTGGTGATAAAATATCCATGATATTGCAAGATCCACAGACCTTTTTAAACCCGTATTGGACAATTGGTGAACAGCTCTCAAATATTTTAAGATTACGACGAAGAAAAAGGGGCAGAGCTGAATTTGCCGAACGGAACTATTCATTAATGATTGTTGGGGATAGTGATGATTATCCCGTAAAACTGACCTGGGAGAAGGAGAAATTAAAAGAATATTTAAGATACGCTGACTTTCACGTCAACGGGAAAGCGTTGAATATGCTCGAGCTATCTAGTCACGAGCTAGCAGCTAGCATAGAGGTTGATTTAGGTATGCAGACCGTAGGGAAGAAATTCAAGGCAGCGATTCATTTATTGGATTTTGACTCCAGCATTACTGTATCATGGGATAGCAAGTATTTAAGTGAGAAAATAATCGGAGGTACCTTTTTATTTGATTCGAGGGAAAATCGTAAATCAAAGAATATGCTAAGTGATTCATCGATTCTGTTGAAAGATCCTAAGCTAAATGATAAAGGAGAAATACTTGTTGAATTGCTTCTTATAACCGAAAAAAATGTAGAATTACGATCTACTTTAACAGTTTCAACAAAGAACTATAAGAAGAAGTTAATTTTTGGATTAGAAAAGGGTGCCTCAGATGGTATTGATAGCCACAAGGGTGAGATTCCAGAAATCATTAAATCTCAAAGCGATTATTCCGGGTTCTTATTGGATGACCCATATTCAGAAGTAAAAATCTTGAGTCTTTTGGACATCAAATCCCCCGTAAATATGTATTGTCAGTTTCCCAATATCACAATTACACCCAAAAGTGAAAAAAGGATGGACGATTTTATTGGCTCTATTGAAATATCCTCACATTCTGACTCAAAGCGATTGCTTTCTTTCGGGTATTCACACGAACTGAAAAAACATTCCCAAAATCTCATAGATCGACCACTCTTTACTGAAGGTTCCTTCAGCACAGAATTCGAAGCAGGATTTATAGTAGAAAATAAAAGCCAATTGTCTGCATATTCTGCTTCTGATATTAGAAGCATTGATTTAACTGCTGATGTCGATTCTGAGGTATCATCACTTCTCTCCAAATTAGACCTTGATGATAGAAATAACGAATTTCGTAATAAATTGCCTCGCGATGTGAGCGGTGGGCAGAGTCAGCAGGTAATGATTTCCCTCGCTATGGCCTCAAAACCTGAAATTTTAATTGCTGATGAACCAACAACTGGTTTAGATGTTTCAAAACAAAGAGAGGTTATACAATTATTCCAACAATATAAATCGCAAGGAAGAACGATAATTCTTATTTCACACGATATGAACTTTATAAATCATCTTGCCGACAATTATACAATTATTTATGCTGGGTATGATGTTGAGCACATTTCTTCATCAGTGTTAAGAAAAAAGAAGTTTTTGCACCCCTATACGGAAAGGTTGTTTGAAATCGCGACCGCAGACGAGAAGGAAAAATTTGACGCGATTGACAAAGATATACCCGATCCATATAAACATCATCAGGATGGGTGTCCATTCTTTGAGCGTTGTCACAGATATAACGAAATTGGCACCCTTTCTGAGGCGCATATTTGCAACTCGATATTTCCGCCATTAGTTAATGCTTCACTAGGAACGATTATTGAAAATCATGAAATCGACAACAGAATTCATGCTGTACGTTGTTGGTTATATGTAAGTCCAGTTGATCATGCATAAGCAATCCAAAACAATATTTAAAATTCATGATCTAAGCCTGGTTTTTGGAGAAGGACTATTTAGACTTGAGAACATTAAAAATATTGATATAAACCAGGGTGAAATTGTAGGGATATTGGGTGAAAGTGGTTGTGGTAAAACAACTTTCGGGAAATGTCTGATAGGACTTATTAATCATCGAGATACAACTCGATTTGGAATAACTAGCTTGAGTGATAGGGACGTAGAATCCAAAATTGAATTTTTTCACTATCCACAGATTTTCAAATCCAATAACATCTTAAGCGGAACTAAGAGGGAGCTTCAGGAATACCGGAAGCACGTACAAATGATATTCCAGCAACCGCGAGCTTCGTTGAATATGAACATGCCTGCCAGAAAAATTCTTGAGGAAGCAGTAAAGATTGGTGATCCAAAAATTAAGTCGGAATCCATGGAGGAAAGAATTCTAACCCTAACTGATAGATTTGAATTAGGGGGAAGTAATTGGCGACGATTTGCAAAGTCAAAACCAAAGCAATTAAGTGGAGGGGAAAGAAGACGTCTTGGAATTGCCAAAGTATTTGCAGTCAACCCAGACATAATTATTGCCGATGAGCCTGTTGCAAGCTTAGATGTATCTGTGCGAGGTAAAATTTTAAATACACTTTACCAGGAATGGAAAGAAAGATACATCGCATGGGAATCTGGAGAGCGTGAAAATCCGCTCACACTGATTATCATTTCTCACGATTATAACATGATTCAAAGGTTGGCCCATAAAGTTCTAGTGTTTTATGGAGATGTACATGTAAAACGAGGGGCTATCGTGGATTGTTATTTAACTTCGCATTCCGTAAACACGAGCACTCAAAAAAAACATCCGTATAGCCAAAAGCTTAAGAATGATTCGAAATTTATGATTGATTCTGTTACTGAGAATAATGAGACGGATCAAATAAAGAAAATTAGTGGTCCAAAAATTACCACTGGGTGCATATACATAAATAATTGTCCAGTGGCGGAAAAAAGATGCGGTGATGCTGATGCGCGTGAATGGAATTATAGCTCAACAAATATGCCATGCAAAAAATTAAACAATTAATTCACATATATATATTCATCTTCTTGAGCTTGACTTTTGGTATCAGCGATACCAAAAAAACCATTGTTTACGATACCAACCAAATGAATTATGAGGGTATATATATACTACCCTTACCAGAAATTAAGATAAAATTTGATGAGCTAGCAGAACAATTTAACATTGGCGATAAGTTATCTATCAGAATGAGCACGGAGAATTCCAATTTATCCCAAGTTTCTTGGTTCTATCCACCAACGCACAATATTAGTGGTTCTTTTAGTAAACGAACAATTAAAAAGATAGCTCGATTAAGTTTAGAAACAAGAGTTGACAGTATATCCATTCGAAGTAGAGCGTTTCCTGTTCCTAAATTGAGGGTGATCAGTCGTGATATTCTAGGGAGTGCCCGAAGTAAAGTCTCATCTCTATATCAATTCGGCAAAGAAAATAATGAATTGATAGAATTTGACATTCTTGAAGGCATTGAGCAGGAAGATATGCTTAGAATGAAAGGATTATATCTTGGGATATCTGAGATAAAGACAATAGGCAAAACCATTTTTCAGTACAGAAAGAATAGCGGTCCATGGCTCCCATTAGATAGCGAAAGTTTTCTTATCGGAAGTACAAAAATTTCCGTTTCCCGTGAAAATAGATTTCTGAGGATAAAGGATGGAACCTATCATCCCGATATTGATATAGAGACGGGAGAATTCAGCTCCCTACGGTTTGGAAATAATCTCAAACTATCGCTTTCAGATGAGTTTGATGGGAGATGGGTTGACAATGGCTCACAACGAATTCTAGTGGAGAGTGAAGGGAGGCGAGATTCAGTCACTGTTACACCACTATTCACTGATAAGGAAATATTATTCTCCCTTGCCGATTTAAATTATAATCAGTCAAAAATTAGTTTCCCCGATCTGAAACTTCAGTGTTTATCATCGGTAACTGATCCACTGACACAAGGAAGAATTTTAGTGCACAGCAATATATCCTCCTCCCTATTAGTAGATGAGACGAGTGAATACATTCTTCTTGATCAAATTTCAGATCCAATCATCTTTATGAACCCGCAAGTAGAAGTAGTTGGTGGAAAGCAAAGATCTTTTTTTAAAACGGATTCTTCAAGCAGTATTGACCTACGCATTAAAGCTGAATTAGGTGGGAAGTTAATTCCTGGAGATACAATTCGAATAATTTTACCCGATGGGCATCCAATATCATGGGGTAGACCCCAAGAGGATTCAAACAACTCAGCCAGTGTAATAAATATTGATGACAAAATCCTTGGAATTATAGTCAAGACTGATATCACCAATATTCTTCTTATTAACTCACTATCTCTGAATATGCCAAATAGATCTATTCCTCCTTTTAACCTGCAAGTGGTTTACCCGTTCTTATTAAATATGCACAGGCAAATAGTTAAAAATGATCTTCGGTATGGTCACATTGACATCAATTTATCGCAATCTCAAATGGTGAATACTAAAATAAACAGGGGAATGTTAAAAAGAGTTATCGTCCAAGAGGACAAGCAAGCACAGATGTCCCAAAGGGGAGACCTGATTCAGATAAACGTAAGTGGGGATAATTTTGATTTTGATGTAATCAATTTGAACAAAATGGAAATTAAAAACGTCGATAAGTCCAACAGTTCTAAATTGACAATTAATTACTCGAACAGTGATGATCATAAAATTGTGTTGAACATTCTCTCCCCCCTAGACCTTGGGGAGAAAATATATGTCGATAATATTCCGATACACAACATTAGGGAAAAACTAAATGAAGTTCAGCTGAAATATCAAGTAAATGGAGGTGGTATTGAAACTGATAAAAACTCAATTAACATGATTTACGCCAATGCTTATTTTGCTAGTGATAATAATTTTATTCGTGATGTGAATGAATCGCCCCAGCTACTATCTCTTAGTGACTTGAATATTGAGCTACTGAATCTTCCAGGATATGGACAAACCGGTCAATTTCTAATAATACGTCTACCCAGTGGCATTGCTTCCTGGTCAAGTTCTCAAAAACCAATAATTCATCCACAGAATTCAGTTGAGATTGAATATATCAATAAAAGAGAGATCGCTTTATATGCCGGTGGAATTAACGAAGGTATCACTAATATAAATATAGCTGGATTGAGTATCATCCCTGAACAGGATATGATTCTTGGCGAGAAGTTAAATTGCTTTTTTGCCACTGACTCAAACATCGCCTTCTCTACAAACAGAACTTTTAGCTATACTTACCCTACTTTTAGATCAATCGACGATCAAATCTTCTTTATAGATGATACTACCTGGAATGTGTATGATTTAGAGATAAATACGGGAAGCCTAGTCGTACCGATATTGCCCGGAAACTACATCACATTAAATATATCTGACCCAGATATACAGTGGGATCACAACTCAAACAAGCTTAGAAATGTGAGCGTAAATGGTGGTCTGCTATCAAACCATGTATTTTTTGACAGAAACAATTGCCACATAGTGGCGGCGGATAAAATTGAAGGGAATACACAATTAATCATATCTGGCCTCAAAATAAAACCTGTTACATTTGCTGTGAATCAATTCATCTTGAAAATGTCATTAGACGAGGGCGCAACAATCTGTGCGGAGGATTTTGAGGGGAAGACATTAAAAACTGTAAAATTGGAAAATGAATTATCTGAAAAGGTAAATCGAGCCATTCAGGAGAATGCCTATAGTATGGAAACAGGAAGAACTATTTCCCTTAATATCCCAGAGAGTTTTCCCATAGAGTGGGATGAAAGTATCCAGTCGATTCAAAGGGTCGACATAAACAATAAAACTCAAATACAAAAAGGAGACATAGATTTCGCAGTCTTAGATGAAAGGGTAACTTACCCCAATAAAAAGACGGTTCAGCTCAAGATAAGACAAGGTTATGGAACCATTGATCAAGGTTTACGGTTGAGCGGTCCGATTCCTAAAAAGCTGTATTTCAAAGGGCTAAAGTTATTGAGTCCAACACCAGAAGACTTTCCGTCTGAAGCTAGGTTGAATGTAATTGTGGAAACACCTTATGGCCAAAAAATCGACAACAAGTCCACTACTGGGTGGCAGTTGTTTATTGATGGAATATCCAATTATTCATCTCTATTGAATGATAATCAATCCGCTAATTACATATTAACTACACCGCAAATCAGCACATTTAATGGCAGAGAAGTTTTTGATGATATCAAACTCCAATTGTACGCTGAAGAACAAGTGTTGTTGAGAAGACCATTAATTGATTTTGAGAATTCGAATTCTGATGAGGCGAGACTTAACTTGGAAAATAGTCTAATCTGCATAGTAGGATTATACAATGATACAGAGCCAAAGGGAGCCAATTGGAAGACATGGTATTATTTAGCTTGGCTGAAAAAGAGATCTATTGAGCTAAATATTTTAGAAAAAATATTAGCACATGATCTAATTAAGAATCAAAGGGCGCTTTATAAGTCTTCATATTCTGAGGATATTGATCGAGCTACGATTCACGGTTATAGCCCCCTGACTAGACATCAAAGTTACCCCTCAATTACAATGGGTGCGCTGCTTACAGATATCAATTCGAAAATCGATGCTGCGGTTTTGAAATATATGAATAACAATGTTTTTGAAGCGGAGTTGGAACTATTGGTAATAAAACGAGAGATCCTTAGTGATGAGAAGCTCAGCTATTTGGCAGCAAAGATAGATTATTGGCTTGCTCGTATTGCGATAGCTCTTGATGATTCGGAATATGTCACCTACCAGCAATCATATGCATTCCAAAAATTAAGAAATGCTCGAAGAATCTATTCAGAATATGCTCCACTATTTACAAGAGATACCTGGCTTGGAGATTCAATCAATATTTATAGAAATATTGCTATGGATCGAGTGAATCTAGCCAAGCAAGAGAAACTCATTAACTTGAAAATTATTAAGGGCAAGAAGGAAATTTTAGATTTTCAACAATCATCGTACGAATTTTACTACGGAAATGATTATTCATATGCAATATCTCTGAAAGGTGTTGAGAGAGACAACATAGCTCTTCTTAATATGGAAGATAAATCGAAATATGTATATCATGATCATATGATGTCACCAACTTTTGGTCAACCTCTGAAATTTAACAAAGGTGGAGAGTACGAATTGAAATTTTCGCCGGCAAGACAAACCATGTACAACATATTTCTAAGTTCGATCATACTAATTTCAATCGGAATGGTTTATGTACAATAATCGAATGATATTCTTGACAGTGCTTATTATGGTGGGATTGTTGTCATCAGGACATGCTCAAAATTGCGATGACAATGAGTTTAGAGATTTCCTAAAAGAGGCAGAGATATTATCCCTGTCAGATAATATTGATATAAAAGAAGTTACTGCTCTTAAAACCCAATTGGAAAATTATTTTCACTTATGCTGGGATGTAGAGTCCTGTCCAAAACCGTTGTACAATTCTTACTTATCCAATATGATGAATTTGAGTAGTAGGCTTGCAGACATTGAAGCCAAAGTGAATTATCTCGGACAGATGAAATCTCTATCCACAAATAGTACGGAGTGGGATGGATTAAACATAGAGCAACAACTAGCCATCGTCAAAGCCACATATGGCCCACTAAAAATAGGAATTGAAAGCGAAATACTGAGAGAAATGGCTGTGCTCAAAGATAAATATGGATCTAATATAGAGATTCATTTTTTAATCCCTCCTAATGTTTGGGCGAATGAAAAATATGAAGTTAGGGAGGAAAGGATAGCAAGGTTGGATTTTATTGTAGATAAAAGTACGAGTGGAAAATTGCAGTTGTTCTTCGATTCGTATAGCAATGAGGATAGCATGTTCTATTTTGAAATTCCCTATGTGCCATATTTAGAATTTAGCAATAATAGCGAAGACTGGTATGCGATAACATTTAATCAAGAGAAGAGATATAGGGTTAGATTTAGCCAACCTTCAAATGCAGAAGAAACTGTACCCCCCCTGATCATTCAACCAGAAAGTGATTGGTATCTTGAAACATCCATTCCACAACATTATGTAAAGATAAATTACAAAAAAAAAGGCCGGAGATTAAAATTCTATGATAGAAATACCGGTCAAAGACTGGGTCCAGGCGAGTATATAATGATCGAAAGAGAAGATAATGTAACAGATTACTATTTGCCGAGTGAACGCAATTTAAGAATTGAATTCCCTGAGGAGCCAACTCCGGTATATAGAGTTCTTGGTATAAGTCTATATAGTTTAGTTGGTCTTTGGCTAGGGTATATAGCATTTCAGGGAGTATCATAATATGATCTTTAAAAATTCAAGGCAGGTTGCAATCACAATCATTTTGATCGCAAATTCTCTTTTCGCGCAATCAAAACATCCTGAAGTTAATATCATAGAGACTGGATCAAGAGGGTATATCAATAATCCAGATTGGTCTAATGACAGTAACTTATTGGCATTTGAATTTAAGCCGGCGAACGCACCAACTAAGATTATGGTAGTTGACGTCAGCCAGGGAATATCAGCAATTGATCTATTTAGTAATACTCCCTCAACGAGCAGCTTGCTAATCACTATAGATCAAGGAACAATGAGATTACCACAGTGGAGCCAGTTAATTAATAATTCTCTATATCTATTACGTTCTGATAATCGTAGCCGCTTATTATCAAAAATTGATCGGGTAACCATAAAAGATTTACCGATGAAAAAATCCCTGTTAAAGCCCCTTGACAAGACGATGAAGCAGGAGTCACAAATAGTAGAATATTATCCACAAAGGATAGAGCTGATAGAGTATTTATTTATTAGACAGCAGAATACTCCAGGAATGATTGATTACACTGACCAGTTTGGTGATATTTCGAAAATATCTGGTCTCGAAAAGTTTGTGGGCGGATCCGAACTTATCGACTCATTTAACTTTTCCAAGCTTTCTCCAAAGTTACTCCTATGCAAAGGACAGGATAATCAAAAACAAATTATAATTGGTATCCTAAATATACAGATGGGTGGAATTGAATCTGTTGACTATGAAATTGTCAATGTGGAAAAGTCACCTTCGAGTGCCTTGCAAGAACCATCTTTCAGCCCCGGTTCCGATGATCTTTTCGCGTATTTAGAAGTGAAAAAAAACAGTCATGACATGACCTCATATGAATTACTAATTCATTCGCTAGAAAGGCAGGAATCCTACCATTTAACAGACAATATATATAGAAATGAAGAAAATAAGACATCTCAACCTTTGAGTACAAGCTACGCATGGCATCCAACCCAGAATATTATTTATTTCATAGACAAATTTTCAAATCGATCCATTCTATTAGCTGATTACTCTGATCTATCAAACCCTACAATTCAGGAACTCTCTCTCGAATTGGAGTATGTTGAGAATTTAAGTGTTTCTCCAGACGGAAAATATCTGGCAGCCATCACATCTTCAAGTTCCTTCAGTGAGAGTGAAGATGCTCTTAATCAGTTACACCTCATTACTCTTGATGTGAAATAGTTCAGGTAGATTTGGAATCAGGACACAACAGTAAGTGATGTTTCCACAGTCTATCTGGTCTCAATTAATGAGCAAATTTAAAATACTTTCTATTATTGTATCGATTCTAGTTCCGGTAGTTGTTAATGCGTATCTACCAACTAGCAATGATACGACAGCTACTATTGACGAAGATCAAAGTTTCATCTTCAGCGCAGCTCATATTCCATATAATGACCCGGACGGTGATATAATTGCAGGTATTCTAATTACTGCTATTGAGACGAATGGTGACCTTGAGAATAATACTATAGATGTAGAAAATGGTACGGTTGTTTCCACGATCAATAATTTAGTCTTTCTACCAGACCCAGATGAGAATGGATTTCCCTACACTAGCTTCTGGTTTCGTGTTATCGATAGTTCGGATGATACGAGTTCTGTTGAAAGCCCTTATGCATTTATCATAAATATAATTCCGGTAAATGATGCGCCAGTGTTTAGTAGCTTACCGAATAATATTACAGTTAATGAGGGTTTTAGTGGTACTCAGACGGTTACAGTTACTCCAGGGGACGTTCCAGCGGATGAATCAGATCAGACGGTGATATACAGCCTGTCACCCTCTTCAGTGACTTTTGCTACTGTAGTTATCAATAGTAATAATGGAGCGGTCTCAGTAGATGCTGTGGGGGATAGTAGTGGCAATGAGATATTCACTATAACGGCTGACGATGGAGGTGGGACGGCTAATGGTGGGGTTGAGACCTCGACTCAGACATTTAGTCTAACAGTTAACCCGGTTAATGATGCGCCTTCATTTACGACAGGTTCAGATGAGGATGTTCTGGAAGACTCAGGTCTCTTAAACGCACATACGGTGACGGATTGGGCAACAAGTATAAGTTCTGGTCCTCCAGATGAGTCTGGTCAGACCCTTAGCTTTAATGTGAGTAATGATAACAACAGCTTGTTTAGTGTTCAGCCGGCAATATCCAGTAGCGGAGATCTGACCTATACCTTAGCGGAACATGCAAACGGTACTGCAGAAGTGATTATCAATCTGAGTGATAATGGTGGTGTTTCAAACGGTGGTGCGAATCAAAGTGAGGATCAGACCTTTAACATCAATGTGACTTCAATTAATGATGCGCCTTCATTTACGACAGGTTCAGATGAGGATGTTCTGGAAGACTCAGGTCTCTTAAATGCACATACGGTGACGGATTGGGCAACAAGTATAAGTTCTGGTCCTCCAGATGAGTCTGGTCAGACCCTTAGCTTTAATGTGAGTAATGATAACAACAGCTTGTTTAGTGTTCAGCCGGCAATATCCA
>Ga0233448_1000475_pt1 | contig 43226 bp, 41 predicted proteins | sample SI_124_October20_2_FD_183015 | JGI IMG/M metagenome (GOLD analysis project Ga0233448, IMG submission 183015) | Seawater microbial communities from Saanich Inlet, British Columbia, Canada - SI_124_October2016_150_MG | ecosystem: Environmental > Aquatic > Marine > Inlet | place: Canada: British... | reverse complement strand
AGAAAGGGGTCAGGTCTTTACTTTTGCGTAATCCTATTGTATAATTTTATTTATGGCAAGACCGTTACGAATTGAGTTTGCAGGTGCGTTGCACCATATAACATCTAGAGGAAATAGTCGCGATCCGATTTTTTTGTGTGATTCTGATCGTGAATTATTTATGCAGGTGCTTAAAGAGTCGTGTGATATTTTTAACTGGAGTGTTCATGCTTGGTGTTTGATGGATAACCATTACCACCTTTTGGTGGGGACGCCGGAGGCTAATTTATCCAAAGGAATGCGCTATCTGAATGGGGTGTATACGCAACGCTTTAATCGTAATAATGCTCATATAGGTCACCTGTTTCAAGGTAGATTTAAGGGTATTCTGGTTGATGAGGATAGGTATCTGCTTGAACTTGCTAGGTATATTGTTTTAAATCCAGTGCGTGCAAGAATGGTTGATAGTGCGGAAAGTTGGGCTTGGAGTAGTTATCGGGTGATGGTTGGACTGGTTCCTGCGCCAACTTGGTTTGATCGAGACTGGCTGCTATCTCATTTCGGGGAAGACAATAAAACAGCCATTTATGAATATATGAAATTTGTAGCAAATGGGGTTTCTCAACCATCGCCATGGAAAATGTTGCGAGGACAGATATTTTTAGGGGATGAGCAGTTTGTCGATGAAATACAGAGCAAATTTATCTCAAAAGATATGCCGTTAAGAGAGATTCCTGTTGTGCAGAAGAGAGCGATACCGCAACCTCTTGAGCACTATTCTGTAAAAAATCAGAGTAGAAATAAGGCGATCACTGAAGCATATTTTAGTGGAGGATATACGCTACAAGATATTGGAAATTACTTTGACCTGCATTATTCGAGTGTGAGTAGGATTATTCACAAGAGCTTGGATAGAGATGCAAAAGTAAAGACCTGACCCCTTTTTCACTATTTGGTAGCCAGCGCTTAATTAGTTTTTCACTGTTTGAAGCTATTGTTGGGTTGTCAATTTGAGTTAGTAGTATAGCTCCTTGCTCCTCTACTAGAGGTATAAGATGCTGGTCTCTTATTAAGTCAGCAAAACGCAGGAGAGGGATGCCAGTTTGACGTTTTCCTAGAAAATCTCCTGGACCACGCATCTCTAGATCTTTTTGAGCTATCTGAAATCCATCGTTGGAGTTGCGAATAGTCTGCAGGCGTTCGGTCGCAACTCTGCTTAGTGGTGAGCGATAGAGTAGTACGCAGCTGCTTTCCACTTTGCCGCGCCCAACTCTGCCCCGTAGTTGGTGGAGTTGGGAGAGTCCAAGTCTCTCAGAATTTTCTATAATCATTAAGCTTGCATTTGGGACATCTACTCCAACCTCGATGACAGTTGTGGCTACTAAAATATCTATATTACCTTGATGAAACTCGTTCATCACCTGCTCTTTCTCATCAGCTTTAAGTCTACCATGTACCAAGCCGATCTTTAGGTTGGGAAGCTGTTCCGTTATATTTTGTGCGCTATCTACTGCTGCTTGACATTGCAATATATCAGACTCTTCAATTAAAGGGCAGACCCAGTAGACCTGTTTTCCAGCAATACAGCTAGCGTGAACTCGTTCTAATATATCTTCACGGCGTGACTCTGGGATGGTTACAGTCTTAATTGGAGTTCTACCAGGCGGGAGTTCATCAATAACAGTGCTCTCTAAATCTGCATAGAACGACATTGCTAAGGTGCGAGGAATTGGGGTGGCAGTCATTATAAGTTGATGAGGTAGAGTTGCTGTTTTAGTATCTTCACCTTTCTGCTGGAGCGCAAGACGCTGCTCAACTCCAAAGCGATGTTGTTCGTCAATAATGGTTAGAGCAAGTTTTTTAAATTTAACCTCTTTCTGAAATAGGGCGTGAGTTCCAATTAATATATCAATCTCTCCATCTGCCAACTGCTCTAATATCTCTCTGCGTGCAGAGCCCTTTATCGACCCTGAAAGAAAGCTAACTTTAGGCTTAGATCCAATCTCTGTAAATTGAGATAACTGAGCTGTTATGTTTTTATAGTGCTGTTTTGCGAGAAGTTCAGTGGGAGCCATAAGTGCACTCTGTGCTCCAGATGCATATGCGTGAAGTGTAGCTATTAGAGCTACTACAGTTTTACCTGATCCAACATCACCCTGTAGTAATCTCTGCATAGGGTGAGGTTGTTGAAGGTCGGCAAGGATGGTGTCGGTAGCTCTCTGTTGAGCAGCAGTTAAACTGAATGGAAGCTTATTTAGAAATAGTTGTAGCCAGCTAAGATCAGCATTAAGAGGGGATGCATCTCTGAGTTTAATCTTATTGAGGAGTTGATGGAGTGAAAGGTGGCGTGCTAAGAGCTCTTCAAATACTATTCTATCTCGATATATATTTAACTGTTGTGTAGAGATGGTTGGCTCTGGGCGGTGGAGTGCGCGGAGAGCTTGCGGAAGAGTTGTTCCTCCAAAATTTTGAATTGAATCTAAAGTTGATTTAGGAAGATACTCTTCCACTTTAGTGAGGGAGATAGTAAGTGCTTGGCTAGTTAATGAGTAGAGAGTGCGTTGACGCAGACCCTCTGTGGTTGGGTAGATTGGAGTAAGGCTCTCTGCGAGTTTTGGGGAATTTTGATTGTCAGTTAAAATCTGATATTCAGGATGACTCATCTCTAAGATTGTGCTGCTTGCTCCGCTGCTGCGTACTTCACCAAAGCAGCGGACAACTTTACCTCTGCTCAGCGAGTTCTGCTGTACTCTGTTAAAGTGAAATAGTCTGAAAGTTATAGTGCCACTCCCATCTTCTACAGAGCAGAGAAGAGAGCGTTTGCGCCCGAAGCGAACCGAGCTTCCTGTTATCTCTCCTTCAATTACATACTCTGTGCCAGCCTCTAATTGAGATATTGGGGTTATTACGGTTCTATCTTGATAGCGCGTAGGGAGGTGGAAGAGGAGGTCTGCAACTTCATAGATGTTAAGTTTAGCAAGTCTCTCTGTTAGTTTAGGGCCAACTCCTTTGAGTGTGGATATGTCACTCAAATACCATCACTCCATCCATCTCAACCTCAGCATCTTTAGGGAGGGAGGCAACTCCAATTGCCGCCCGTGCAGGGTATGGCTCTGTGAAGTAACGAGCCATCACCTCATTGACTAGCGGGAAGTTTGAGAGATCAGTGAGGAATATATTTAGTTTGATGATGTCATCTAGAGTTCCTCCGGCAGCTTCTGCAACCGCAGTTAAGTTGTCGAAGACTCTGCTTATCTGCTCTTCAACTCCTCCAGTTACCATCTCCATACTCTCAGGAATGAGTGGGATCTGCCCAGATAGGTAGACGGTATTGCCGCTCTGTACTGCCTGCGAATAAGTTCCTATGGCTTGTGGTGCACTCTTGGTATGAATAATTTTTCTGTTCATTCTCTTAACCTCATTTTATACGGCGAATAGTTTTTACTGTTTTTAGTTTACGAATTGTACGAATTATAAGTGCTAGATGTTTCCGGTCAGATACTCTAATAGTTAAAGTTATGATGTTAACTTTGCCATCTTGGTCATCAACTGTTACATTATCAATGTTTGATTCAAGCTCCGAGATAGAGGTCGCTATTGTTGCTAGCACTCCCCTCTTATTAGCAACATCTACCCGAATTTTAGTCGGTAACTCTTGGCTGTCTTGGCTTGACCACTCGACTGGTACCCACTGTTCTGGATGGGTATGTAGATGGGATACATTGTTACAGTCATGCATATGGATAACTAACCCCTTGCCAGGCGTTATGTGTCCAATAATAGTGTCTCCATTTATGGGATGGCAACAGTTGGCAAAGTGAACTACCATCCCCTCAGTTCCGTGAATTGTTAATGGGCTACTTCGTTTTCTTTTTCTATCTTTGCGTTTTAATATTGGAGAGAGTACAGATAGTGGATTCCACCTACTTTTATGCTTGCTCTTTTGTTTGCCTTTACTATCTTCTAATCTATCTTTATTGCTGCAGCAGTGGATAATGTTACCAACCACTAGTTCAGCTATGCGTTGCCCCATTCCAATATCATTATAGAGTTTATCCATATTCTCTATTTTCATTTTATTTAGGAGTGTGGATATATCCATAGCTTTAAATTTAGATTCAGATATGTTGTTGTTTTGCAGGGCATTTGTTAAGAGCTCTCTTCCCAACTTTATAGCATCTTCTTGTTGTAGATTTTTTAGGTAGCTGCGGATGTTGCTGCGAGCTTTACTGGTGGTGACAAACTGAAGCCAGTTTGGATGAGGAGCTCTATTGGATGAGGTGGTTATATCAATGGTCTGTCCATTATATATTCTTGAATTTAGTGGGACTGGTTTACGATTTATTCTAGCAGCTATTGCATGATCTCCAATGTCGGTATGAATTTGATATGCAAAATCTAGTACAGTTGCTCCTCTCGGGAGGGAGATTATTTTTCCTTTAGGAGTGAAAATGTAGACCTCATCAGGAAAAAGATCAATTTTTACGCTCTCTAGAAATTCTATGGAATCCCCACTATTTTTCTGGAGCTCTAGTAGGTCTTGAAGCCACTGGCGTGCCCGCTGCCCAGTTTTATTGCTGTTAGATGTGATGTTATCAGAGCCTTCAGTCTTATAGTCCCAATGCGCAGCGATTCCATCCTCTGATACTTTATGCATTTCATGGGTGCGAATCTGAATCTCAACAGGAACTCCTTGTGGTCCAAATAGGATAGTGTGGAGAGATTGGTATCCGTTTGCTTTAGGGATTGCGATGTAATCTTTAAATTTGCCAGGAACAGGTTTATAGATCCCATGAACCACTCCAAGCACTTGGTAGCAACTCTCAATCGTTGGCACAATAATACGGAAGGCATAGACATCATAGATCTCACTAAAAGGTAGCTTTTGATCTTTCATCTTCTGGTAGATGCTATAGGTGTGTTTTTCACGCCCCTGTATATCTGCGCTTATCTCTGTGTCTGAGAGGCGCTGCTTGATAGATACTTCAATGGTCTCTAACACCTCCCTGTTATTGCCTCTTACTTTTTTGATTGCATCATTGAGTACTCGATGGCGGGCTGGGTAGTAGTTCAAAAAGCCGAGCTCTTTAAATTCGGTAGCAATTTTATTCATCCCTAAACGATGAGCTATTGGGGCATAGATCTCTAAGGTCTCTCTTGAAATGCGTCGTCTCTTTGCAGGTTTCATGCTAGTGAGGGTGCGCATATTATGGAGACGATCTGCAAGTTTTATTAGAATCACTCTAATATCACGAGTCATCGCCAACATCATCTTTCTAAAGTTTTCAGCCTGCATCTGCTTAGGGTCAGCGACTTGCAGGCGGGTCAGTTTACTTACTCCATCTACCAGTTCAGTAACATCTTTACCAAAGCGTTGAATCAGCTCTTTTTTTGGATGGTTAGTATCTTCTAAAACATCGTGGAGAATTGCAGCAATGATTGTGGTGTGGTCAATCCGCATCTCAGCAAGGATGCGAGCGACTTCAATGGGGTGGTATATGTAGGGTTCGCCAGTTAAACGATGCTGTCCATCGTGTGCCTCAGCAGAGAAGAGATAGGCGGCGTAGATCTCTTCAATATGCTTCTGATCTAGGTAGCTCTCAAGTAGAGATACTAGATCACTGATCAGAAACATGATACGATCTTTTTATTCTGCTTCTGCTTCTGTTACTGCCGCTACCGTTACATCAGTGGCTGTCTCGATCTCTTCTTCAGTAGGCTCTGCAGATTCATTAGATTCATTAGATTCATTTTTGTCATTGGTTTCATCTTCATCACTACTGATATCCTCTTCAGGCATTGCGTTAGCCGCATCTTTGGCTTTTGCAGTAATATCATCTAGAATTTCACGATTAATTAGGCCTGCAGCAATTTCACGAAGCGCAATGACTGTTGGCTTATCATTATCTTCAGGAACTAACGGAGCTCCACCTAGTGAGATCTGTCTTGCACGCTCAGCAGCGATTAAAGTCATATCAAAGCGGTTATCAATTTGTTCTAGACAATCTTCTACGGTAACACGAGCCATAACGATTTACTCCATCTCAATGAGATATTATTAGTTCAATAAGTTTAAAAGGTTGGCTATTGTATCTAAATATGATCAATTGAGCAAGCTAACAAGTAGTTCTTGGTGATTTTCTGCTTGGCGTTTCTGTTGAAGGCGGGTGGCTAGGAAGAGAGTTTTAAGCTCCTCTTTCGCCTGTTCGAAATCGTCATTGATGATTAGATAATCATATTCATCATAGTGTGCCATATCGCTCATCGCATCTTGTAAGCGTCTTGCAATAACTTCATCACTATCCTGTCCTCGTCCCTTAAGCCGTTCTTTGAGTGCCGGTTGGGATGGGGGAAGAATAAATATTGTGACAGATTCGGCTATTTTTTTGCGCACCAGGCGCGCCCCCTGCCAATCAATTTCAAGAATCACATCTACTCCACCACTTAAAGTATCATCTACCCAGAGTTCTGAAGTGCCGTAGTAGTTATCAAACACCTCCGCATACTCTAGAAATTGATCTTTCTCAACCCCACTCTTAAAATCTTCAATAGTTGTAAAGTTATACTGCACTCCATCTTCCTCACCTGGACGCGGAGGACGAGTGGTGTGGGAGATAGATAACTGAGCCCCATCAATCTCTTTGAGCGCCGCATCTAATAGGCTAGATTTGCCAGCTCCAGAAGGTGCTGAAATTATATATAGTGTTCCATTACTCAATTTTATTTACCTCTATATTTAACTTGTACTATTGTTCTATTGTTGAATATCTTAAATCTTATTACTCTTCTATACCGAGCAGAGTAAAGTTGTGGCGTATAGCATAGTTTAAAATTAGACTCTTTTGCAAATTCATTTTGAATATGGTTGCCAATTGCAGGATAATAACTATTTCGTGACCATTTTTGTGGTTCACAGTTTTTAATTTAAGGAGTTTACAGATGCGACCTAGTGCTAGAGAAGTTAACCAGATGCGAGATATTAAGATTACTAGAAATTATACTAAACATGCGGAGGGGTCGGTGTTGGTTGAGTTTGGTGAAACTAAGGTTATCTGCACTGCGTCTGTAGAGAGTAGAGTGCCGCACTGGTTAAAAGGTAAGGGCAAGGGGTGGGTTACGGCAGAGTATGGAATGCTCCCTCGTTCTACAGGAAGTAGAATGCGCCGCGAGGCTGCTGGTGGAAAGCAGGGTGGACGCACTATGGAGATACAGCGCTTAATCGGTCGTTCACTGCGCGCTGCAGTTGATCTGGATGCTCTTGGTGAGCAGATGATAACAGTTGATTGTGATGTTATTCAGGCTGATGGAGGAACTCGCACTGCATCAATAACAGGAGGTTTTGTGGCGCTTAGTGATGCGATTAACTATCTTGTCGAGAGTGGTGCAGTAGCTAGTAATCCTATAACTACTCCAATCGCCTCGGTGTCGGTTGGTATGTATAAGGGTGCAGCAGTTCTTGATCTTGATTATGCGGAAGACTCAAATGCAGAGACAGATATGAATGTGGTTATGGATAGCAGTGGTAAATTTATTGAGGTTCAGGGGACAGCGGAGGAGGCACCATTTAGTATGGATGAGATGCAGCAGATGTTAGTTCTAGCGCAACAGGGAATCGGAGAGTTGATCGAGCATCAGCAGGCTGCGCTTCAGTGAGTTTTAATAGGGGAGATAAAATTGTATTAGCAACAGGCAATCAAGGAAAAGTTCGAGAGCTTGGCGCACTTCTTCAAGAGTTTGAGGTGGAGGTTCTACCCCAGAATAAATTTGGCGTAAAGGAGGCAGAAGAGACTGGTCTAACCTTTGTGGAGAATGCTATTCTAAAAGCTCGCAATGCTGCAGCTCATACAGGGATGCCAGCAATTGCAGATGATTCTGGACTAGAGGTTGATTTTATTAAAGGCGCACCAGGAATATACTCTGCTCGCTATGCAACACTAGATGGAGAGAGTGGGGTGAGTGGAGATGGAGAGGATGAGGTGGGTGGAGATTTAGCTAATAATAAAAAGTTACTTCAAGTATTAAGTGCTGTTCCAGAGCAGGAGCGCACTGCTCGCTTTCAGTGTTTGATGGTCTATATGGAGCATCCAGAAGATCCTACTCCGCTAATAGCGCAAGGAACTTGGGAGGGGCACATTTTAACTGAGCCACAAGGTGATAATGGATTTGGTTATGATCCACTCTTCTTTGTTAAAGAACAGAACTGCAGTTCAGCCCAGCTAAGTGCAGAGGTGAAGAATGTTCTAAGTCATCGTGGGCAGGCACTACAAAAATTAGTGGAGATGTTACGCTGAGCCAACTCAACTTCACTGTAGCGATTCCGCTATCACTTTATATTCATCTTCCGTGGTGTCTGCAGAAGTGCCCCTATTGTGATTTTAATTCTCATAGTTTTAATGAGCCACCTCCATTTGCGCGATATGTGGATGCGCTGCTGGCCGATTTAGAGTCTCAACTGCCGAAGGTGTGGGGGCGACAGATCTACTCTATCTTTATTGGTGGCGGAACTCCGAGTCTATTTCCAGGAGTAGAGATTGAGCGTCTGCTCTCAGGAGTTCGCGCGCTCTTGCCGTTATCTCCATCTGTTGAGATAACGATTGAAGCAAATCCTGGTGCAGCAGATGTAGAGAGTTTTTCTGAATATAGAAGAGCTGGAGTGAATCGCCTCTCAATTGGAGTGCAGAGTTTTAATGATCAACAACTGAAGTTGATTGGGCGAGTGCATAGTGGAGATGAAGCGTTGAGTGCAGTAAAAATGGCTCGCCAAGTAGGTTTCGAGAATATAAATATTGACCTGATGTTTGGTTTGCCAGAACAGACTCAACGACAAGCATTGGCTGATCTACTGCAAGGGATAGAGCTTGGGGTTGAGCATCTCTCTTGGTATCAACTTACTTTAGAGCCAAATACACATTTTGGACACACTCCACCTCATACGCTACCGCAAGATGAGGAGGTGTGGCAGATGCAGCAGGAAGGAAAAAAGATATTGAGTGGGGCAGGATTGAAGCAGTATGAGGTTTCAGCATATTGTAGAGATAGTATCGAATGTCATCACAACTTAAACTATTGGCATTTCGGAGATTACTTAGGAGTTGGAGCTGGGGCGCATGGCAAAATCACAGATGTGGCTACTAGTACTATTGAGCGCACAACTCGTAGCCGCTCACCAGAGCGTTATCTGGCAGAGATTGAGCAGCAGCAAAGTGTGCATAGTGAAAGTGTGGAAGATGAAGATGTTATTCTGGAGTTTATGCTCAACCAGCTCCGCCTAAAAGATCCATTTACTCAGCAACAATTTGAGGAGCGGAGTGGGCGTAGTTGGAGTGTGGTTGAAGATAAAATCAAGCAAGCGTCTATAGATGGGCTGTTAGAGGTTGAGCCAGAATCTGCAGAAGATATAGGGTCGAGAGGAGTAAGAGTTAAAGTTTCTGTTCACGGCGAGAATTTCCTAAATGATCTACTCTCACTTTTTAGTTGAAACTAGAGTAATATAGAGAGAGTTGATTAATATTTTAGGAGAAATATGAGATGAAAATAAGATTTAATAGAGGTGAAAAGTAGTGAATAGTCTGGGTGATTTTAAGTTAGATCAGCGTATGCTGCGCTATAGTCAGTTTGTGCCTAAGCTCTATAATCTATGTCTATCTCTTGGATTCGAGGCAGGTAAAATAATGCCGTCACGAGCTTTCTGCTCAGATGAGAATCAAGGTTTCCCTATTATTCTTATCGCTAAACATTTCGGTGCTTTTCCGTTTAACCACGGCAGAGTTGGTGGTATTGTAGCAACAGATCGGCATGGACCACATGCGCATCATGGAGAGGATTTAGTAATTATTCAGGCAAGTCATGTCGGTTATGATCCTGAGTTTAAAAGTTTTGGTAGTTACTGCAGATTGCAGACCCATAATTGTGAATCTACTTCAGATTGTGGCAAGATAGCTGGAGTATCTGAGTGGTATATAAAAGAGTATCGCTTTGCGTGCGAAAATATTATTATAGAGAGGGATGGTGATGAGCTGTTGGCCACTATAGATAATATGTTGCTGGATGAGAGGAGAAGTGAAGGGTTGCTTCTTGAGTTAGGTAAAATTATAGAAGTAGATGAGGTTGGCGGTTACTCTCCTCTAAATGTTCGCAGCACCTCAAAGCAGTTTAAATTGAAAGCTGAGTTTGCGCTTAATTTTTCTACTCTTGAAGATGGAGAAACTCAAGTTGTTGGTGGTGCATTAAGTGCAGAGCTATTCTCCTTTAAGCGTAATATTATTGATGAAGATGAAGGGCATGACCACCTTGAGAGAAACTTGCTTCCCAAGATGCCATATATCGTTACCTCTTCTACCCCTGCGCTACTCGCAGCACAGATAAATTCTCAAGTTGAGTTTGATAGAGCATTCCGTACTATTATGCAAGATGACTCTTACTGTGGAAAACGTCTTCTCTTTATTTCTGGTATTAATATAGATATATCTCCAGAGATTGGGCAGACCTTTCCATTAACTAAGTTTGTTCCATGGGCAGCATACTATCAAGATTTAGATGGATCAACGGTGATCTATGAGCAGGATGAGTTATGGGATCTTATGAGTGTACAGTCTTCTGATAATCCTGACCAGATAGATTTAGAGCAGGCTATTGAGCAGATGGAGGCGTTAGAAGAGATTGCTGTTGAGGTTAAAGATAGTTAGACCAGTCATGCTCTCCCTTGCCAAAGACGAAAAAGTGAGGGTTAAGGAGTGACTCTTTTGTATTGTAACGAAGTGGGCGCATTGCTGTGTCAGTAAGTTGTCCGCCAGACTCCTCTACAATGCACTGTGCAGCAGCAGTGTCCCACTCTGAAGTTGGCCCTAAACGGGGGTATAGATCCGCTTGACCCTCTGCTATAAGGCAAGATTTTAGAGAACTTCCCATCGGAAATATTCTGTGTGATCCCACCTTGTCTAAAAAATTTGTGATAACCTCATTGCTATGGGAGCGGCTTCCTGCAACTACTAGCTGCTCCTCTGATGGGTAACGGGCTTCAATTTTTTCTGCAGGAGAGTCTGGCATCTTTTTCCAAGCGCCACCGTTGCGCCAAGCATAGTAGAGAATTGAGTTTACTGGAACCTGAATCACTCCAAGAATAGATTCACCTCTATCTATAAGCGCGATATTTACGGTAAACTCTCCATTCTGTTTTATAAATTCACGAGTCCCGTCTAGTGGGTCGATAAGCCAGTAGCGATTCCAGCTTGAACGCTCGGCAAAACTTATCTCATCCGACTCTTCAGAGAGTACTGGTATATCCGGGGTTAGTTTTGCAAGCCCTTTGGTAATGATGTTATGAGCAGCCAGGTCTGCCTCAGTCAACGGAGTATCATCTTTCTTATCAGTCACTGAAAATCCGCTCTCATAAACTTTTAGAATTCCAGCTCCTGCCTCTTCGGAGAGTTTAATAATATGTTTGACTATCTCTGCTAGATCTAACTCTTTGCCAATATCTGAATTAATCATAACTACACATCTCCTCTCATTATATCCCGTACCATATATAGAGCTGCGATTGTTCGTGCTTCAGTTACATCATCTCTTACGATAAGTTCGTTAAGTTTGTTTAGTTTCCAAGGTACAACCTCAATCTCTTCAGGTTCATCACCCTCTAATTTTTTAGGATATAGCTCGCTACACAACACAATATGGGTAGTGTGACTTAAGTATCCAGGTGCTACGGTTACTGAATCTATATGGCGAAGATGTTTGGCTCCATATCCAATCTCCTCCATCATCTCTCTATTTGCCGCATCTATAATTGATTCGCCGTCATCTATCTTTCCTTTAGGTAGAGCCAGTTCGTAGCGTTCCACTCCCGCGGCATATTCACGAATCAGTAAAACTGTTTCAGCATCAAGCATTGGTACTATTAATACGGCTCCACGCTTAGAGCCTGTGAGTCTCTCCCACTCCACCTCTGTGCCATTTGAAAAACGAAGTCCAATCGTCTCGACTGTGAAGAGGCGGCTCTTCGTACACACTTCTCTCTTCGTAATTTGTGGTGGTGTCTGCTTCTTATTCATAATATTTTAATCATACTTTATAATGGTAATAAGTGTACCCTATTCACTACATTAACAACTAAACATTAAAATTTATACTACTATGGTCAATTGGGCGCAAATTAAAACTGTTCTTCTCGATATGGATGGAACTCTGTTGGATCTTAATTTTGACAACCACTTCTGGTTGGAGCATGTTCCATTGCGTTTCGCAGAGAAAAATAGGATCTCACTAGATGAAGCTAAGAGTGAGGTCTCTGGCCGTAGTAGAGCGATTGAAGGAACGCTCAACTGGTACTGTATAGATTACTGGAGTAAAGATCTTGAGTTAGATATTTTACAACTTAAAGAGGAGGTGCATCATCTGATAGCAGAGCACCCTAATGTACGAGATTTTTTGCAGGAGGTTCGTAGTTCTGGAAGAAGAGTTGTGATAGTTACTAACGCACACTCTAAGAGTTTGGCACTTAAAATGCGCAAAACTGAGCTTGCCCCATATCTTGATGCCGCGTACTGCTCCCACGATTTTGGCTTACCAAAAGAGGAGCCAGAATTCTGGTCTAGGTTTCAGCAGGAGGAACCATTTGATCCACAGCATACTCTATTGGTAGATGATAGTCTAAGCGTACTTCGTTCTGCAGAGCGGTATGGAATTGCTCATCTACTGGCGGTGTATAAGCCAGATACAAAAAATCCCCCAAAAGATGTAGGGGATTTTATGGCTATTAATGGATTTGGGGAGCTGCTGCCAGTCCCACCACTACTGTAACTGAGAGGTATCTACCTTCTTCTCTGTCCACCAGTATTTGGTTTTCTACCCCTATTCCGAGTTGGGCGTTTTACCGGTGGTTTAAGTTCCGCCAGAATATCTGCGGTAATAGATCCAACAGGAATTTTATGTTCAACAAAGCTCTCAATATCTGGAAGGGAAAATGAGTATTTCTCACAGGCAAAGCTAATCGCATCACCACTAGCACCAGCGCGTGCGGTACGCCCAATGCGGTGAACATAGTCCTCTTGATCTTGAGGTAGGTCATAGTTGAAAACATGACTAACCTCTGGAATATGGAGGCCGCGTGCTGCAACATCAGTCGCAACTAGAACAGCCATCTCTCCGTTCTGAAATTTTTCTAGCAGCTTCTGGCGCTTGTTCTGGGGCACATCACCAGATAATACTGCGGTCTTGTATCCATTCCCCTCTAGAAAACTCCAAACTTTATCCGCTTCAAATTTTGTATTCACAAAAACTATACTGCGCTCTGGTCTGAATTTGTTCATCATCCCAATTAATAAGGGAATTTTTTCTTCGTTAGCGGGGTAGTAGATGCTCTCATCTACTTTTGCAGCAGTCATCTCTGCCTCAATCTTAACCTGCTCTGGGCTGTTCATATGGTCGTAGGCAAGCTCCATAACTCTAAATGAGAGGGTTGCTGAGAAGAGCATACTCTGGCGTTTACCAGGTTTAGGGGCGCGATTGAGGAGGAATCTAATGTCCTTAATAAAACCAAGGTCAAACATGCGGTCAGCCTCATCGAGCACTATCACCTCTGCTGCTTTGAGATCAAAGACATGTTTTTTGAAGTAGTCGATAACTCGACCAGGAGTACCGATAAGAATATCAACTCCATCTTCAATAGTCTGGCGCTGTTCGTCATAGCCAGTACCGCCGTAAGCTAGACCAAATTTGAGTTTAGTGAATTTTCCAAGCTCAACTGCGTCTTTATGAATTTGGATTGCAAGCTCTCTAGTAGGGGCAAGCATCAGGGATCGTGGTTGGTTAGCTTTTTTCCACTCTGGAGGTTTCTCTCTAATTAATCTATCCATTGTGGCGAGGAGAAATGCTGCGCTCTTGCCCGTACCAGTTTGCGCCTGTCCAGCTATATCTTTACCGGCAAGTGCTAATGGTATAGTTTCTGCTTGGATCGGAGTGCAGTATTGAAACCCAATCTCCTCAATCCCCTGTAGGAGCTGGGGAGAGAGTTTTAGGGTTGAGAATTTAGTATTTGATAAGTGTGAACTGTTGTCTATATCTTTTTCTATTGTGCTATTCATAGCCGTAGAGAATAGCAGAAACTTAAAGAGCGCGTATGATTGACTAGCTTAATGTAAAATTGAGTTGCTGCTATAATTTGGTTTAAGATGCGCAAAAAACAGCATTAGTACATAAAATTATCTAATTACTCTATATATGGTTTAGTAGGAGGTGAAAGTTGATATATTAATTAATATCAATAATTTAGTATTTTTTTTGTTTAGTGTGGAGGAGCAGTAAGGTGAAATAAATGGTTGCATTATTGTGATTATTAAGCTGAAATAGTCAATACAGAGATGTGATTGAGTATGTAATTCACTCAACACAATAGATAATTTCAATACAGAATAATTTCAATACAGAATATAATTGTTCTTAAAATAACATTCCCATAAGGAGAGATAAATAATGAGTGACAGTATTGTCTATATCAGTGATGATAGTTTTGATGATGAAGTTTTAAAAGGCGAACTGCCTGTGTTGGTAGACTTCTGGGCGGAGTGGTGTGGTCCGTGTAAGATGATTGCGCCAGTGCTTGAAGAGATTGCTGGTGAGTATGCAGGAAAAGTCAAAGTAACAAAACTCAATATTGATGAGAATCCAAATACTCCACCTAAGTTCGGTATTCGTGGTATTCCAACCTTGATGCTCTATAAAGATGGAGAGGTAGAAGCAACTAAAGTTGGAGCTGTGAATAAATCTCAGCTTGCAGCATTTTTAGAAGAGAACTTATAATTTATAGCTTATAACTAATTTGTAAATCCACGCCTATAGATGCAGAATATCTCTATAGTCTAAGATTCATAATCTATGGCGTGTTATCACTGTGTTGTTCAATTCGAACATTCAGCACAGGTCGTACTTAATTTTTTTATTTCAACCAAACTTCCATATAGGAAACTAAACCATAATGAATCTAGTAGAACTAAAGCTCAAGAGTGTTCCTGAGCTGCAGGCAATTGCACAAGAGAAAGATATCAATCTTCAAAACCGTCAGAGAAAACAGGATCTGGTATTTACCATTCTAAAGGGGCTGGCTAAACGAGGCGAGCATATTGAGGCTGGCGGAGTGTTGGAGATATTGAAGGATGGTTTCGGATTCTTGCGCTCTGCTGATAGTTCATATCTTGCTGGACCTGATGATGTGTATGTGTCGCAAAATCAAATTAGGCGTTTTGGGATTAGAACTGGAGACTCAGTAACTGGTACTGTACGCGCTCCAACTAAGAAAGGTGAACGCTATTTTGCTCTGCAGAAGGTGGACAGTATAAATGGTGAAGATCCAGAAAAGGGTAAGAATAAAATTCTATTTGAAAATTTAACCCCGCTTCACGCCAATGATAAACTCACAATGGAGCGAGGAAATGGTAGTACAGAAGATCTCACCGCTCGTCTAATTGATATAGCATCTCCTATTGGTAAGGGGCAGCGAGGGTTGATTGTATCTCCACCTAAAGCTGGTAAAACAGTAATTATTCAAAATATAGCCAAAGCGATTGAGCAGAATCATCCAGAAGTAGAGATGATCGTGTTATTGATTGATGAGCGTCCAGAAGAGGTGACTGAGATGCAGCGTTCAGTAAAAGGGGAGGTTGTATCTAGTACATTTGATGAGCCGCCATCGCGCCATGTACAGGTTGCAGAGATGGTGATTGAAAAAGCGAAAAGGCTGGTTGAGCATAAGAAAGATGTAGTTATCTTGCTTGACTCAATTACTCGTCTAGCTAGAGCCTACAATACAGTTGCACCATCTTCAGGTAAGGTTCTGACTGGTGGTGTAGACGCTAATGCCCTGCATAAACCAAAACGGTTCTTCGGTGCGGCGCGTAATGTAGAGGAGGGCGGTAGTTTAACTATTGTTGCAACAGCGTTGGTCGAGACAGGATCGAGAATGGATGATGTGATATATGAAGAGTTTAAAGGGACAGGTAATATGGAGCTTCACCTAGATCGCCGTATTGCTGAAAAGAGAGTGTTCCCAGCAATCAATATCAATAGGTCTGGAACGCGTAGAGAAGAGCTCTTGACTAATGCTGATGAGTTGCAAAAGATCTGGATATTGCGTAAAGTACTTCATCCAATGGATGAGTTGGCAGCGATGGAATTTGTGATTGAAAGGTTGCGTGCAACTAAATCAAATGCAGATTTCTTTGATGCAATGAAGCGTTGATTGGAAGTGAGCAATATTTATTGAGAATTTTTATATAATATTTTAATAAATGGGTTGCAACTACTGTTTTTTAGAGTATAATCTGCACCCTTGTTTTAGAGTAATTATTAATATACATTATAAGTAGAGAAGAGAAAAGTCATGAAAAGTGGAATCCACCCTGAATATACAGAAGTCAATGTAACTTGTAGCTGCGGATACGCATTTACAACCAGCTCCACTATGTCAGATGACAAGCTACATCTAGATGTATGCTCAAAGTGTCACCCATTCTTTACAGGTAAACAGAAGATTGTAGATACTGCTGGACGAGTTGATAAGTTCAACCAAAAATATGGCAGTATGTAAACTTACTCTGCTATTGTAGTATTATAAAAAGGCGTCTCACTAATGGTGAGGCGCCTTTTTTAATTTAATGATTTGGTAAACTATAAACAACTTAAAATTTTGATAAAAAACTCTGCAACTGAATAGTTATAAAACTCTAATATAAAGAATATGCCTTTTACGCTTCACACTTCTAATAAAACAGAAAACCTCTTTTCTCATCTTGCTATGGTTTTGGAGAGACCGCTATCATCACCATTTAAGGAGGAGCTCTTTCTTATTCAGTCTCAAGGTATGGAGCGCTGGTTGTTACAGATGTTAGCTGACCGTTTTGGAGTGTGGGGTAACTATCAATTTCTTTTTCCGGCACGGTTCTTTAATACTCTCTCTTTTCAAATTGGAAGAGGGTTAAACCCTGCTGCGTTTGAGCGTGAAAATATGGTGTGGAGGTTTGAGCAGGCTCTGCGTAGTGATATAGTTAATAGATTTCCAGAGTTGGAAAACTATATTGGAGATGAAGATTGTGAGACAGCAAGTGCTAAAGGTAGAGTTGAAAGACGGCGTTTTCAGTTGGCACAACAGTTGGCGCAGATATTTGATCAGTACCAAATTATGCGCCCAGATTGGCTCGCAGATGGTGTAGATGCTCCGTGGAGCGACTCTCCTTGGCAGAAAGAGCTTTGGGATCAGTTATTACACGATATGAAGAGTAGTGGCGAGAAGATAGTTGATCGTGGGCAATCATGGTTGCAGGTGATTGAGCTGATGCGAAGTATAGAGGTTGGGGCTGAGTTTGCTGATAAAATTCCAGAGCGAATATCTCTGTTTGGGATAAATACTATGCCACCACTATTTCTTAATTTTATCCAAGCATTATCTCTGCATACTGATATTCATCTCTATCTATTGCAACCGTGTGGAACTTATTGGGCAGATATAAAATCTAGAGCTCAACTGAAGCGAGATCAACTCTACTCGCTCTCTATCTCTAACTTAGATAGTGACGATATTGGTAGTGAAGAGGGGCAATCTCACCCTCTGCTATCTCTTTTAGGGCAGCAGGGGAGAGACTTTCAACAGATGATCTTGGAGCAGGGAGAGTTTGATTGGGAGTTTGATAGTTTTGAAGAGGAGGCGGGTGGAGTTATAGATAGTGCCGCCAATGAGCCTGAAACCCAACTTCATCGTTTGCAAAGTAGTATTGTTAGAGGAGAAGATCCGCGTTATCAGTTTGATAACAATAAACTAATACCAGCAGATAACTCTATCTCACTTCACAGTTGCCACTCTCCGATGCGAGAAGTTCAGGTACTAAAAGATTACCTATTGTTGAAGTTGGATAGCGATCACAATATAGAACTCCGCGATATTGTAGTTATGGCTCCGGATATCTCTATTTATGAGCCATTTATCTCTGCTCTTTTTAATGACGAAAACTTCCGCTACTCTGTTGCAGACCGTAGTTTGATGGATAGTAACTCTCTGCTAAATAGCTTTATTGAGTTGTTAAAAGTTTTGATAGGTCGTTTTGAGTGGGATTCGGTAATTGAGTTGCTGGAGCGAGACAGTATCTATCCAACATTTAACCTTACAGAAGATGATCTCTCTACTATTAGGTTCTGGATTGGGGAGGTAAATATTCGTTGGGGAGTAGATGCGCAACAGCGTAAAAAAATGGGGCTACCAGAGATCTCTCAAAATAGTTGGGATGCTGGTTTGAGTCAACTAATAATGGGCTTTGTAATGCAGGAGAGAAGTGTTGAGATTGAGGGTGGAGGAGCGCGTCCACTTGGGGGGTTGGACTATTTTGTAAGAGATATTCTCTTTAAGAGTGCTAACAAGTTTGAGGAGAACTTCACCCTTAGGCAGTGGAGTGAACACCTTTTATTGCTGATTGATAGAATATTTATAGCAGAGAGTGATAGTGTGGATGAGAGAGAGCTCAACTCTCTTCGCAAGACTATTGAGGGGATGAGCGAATTCCCATCTGAGAGTAGTTACTCTCTAGCGGTGGTGATTGAGTGGTTAGAGAGTAGTAGCAGTGAACAGAAGAACAAGTCAGGATTTATGGATGGGCAGCTCACCTTCTGTTCAATGCTCCCGATGCGCTCTATTCCATTTAAGATGATAGCTCTGCTCGGACTCAACGATGGCGAGTTTCCAAAACTAGGGCGTAGTCCGAGCTTTGACCTTATGAGTTCAAATAGCGAATTGCCAAATCGTGGTTATCGTATTGGAGATCGCTCTAGTAGAGTAGATGATCGTTATCAGTTTCTTGACTTAATAATGTCAGCTCGTAAATCACTCTATCTTAGTTATGTTGGACAATCTTTAAAGAGTAACACTCCTATTCCACCATCAGTAGTTGTCGCAGAGTTGCAGGAGGTGGTGGAGTTGAAGAGTGTGGTTGAGGCTATGCACCCATTCTCTCACCGCTACTTCTCTTCTGGAGATAGAGGTGGTAGTTTGAGGAGTTATGATCAATATGCAGCTAAAGCTGGAGATGCCCTGAACAGCAACTGTAGAAAAAAACAGAAATGGTGGAGGGGAGGGAGTCTAGAGACCAGCTCTACTGAACTCAATTCTCAACAGGGCAGCTTAGTTGAACTTAGAGATCTGCTCTCATTCTATCGGGATCCACAAAAGCACTTTATCAATCGAGTAGTTGATCTCCACTATACTGACATTCAGCAGTCAGTAGAGAGTGCGGAGCCTTTTGATATCGATGGGCTGGAGAAGTATGAGATAGAGAGAGTGATACTGAATACTTTAATGAGAGGCGAGAAAGGTGCGTCAAGGAAGAGTTTGGCAGAAAAAATATTGGCAAGTGGTGGATGGTTGAGTGGAGAAATTGGCGCGCAGAAAATAGAAGAGACGCTCGACAGTATAGAGCTGTTTTTAGTGGAGTGGGAAAAAATAGATATTGGTGAGCGGATAGCTCCTCTTACTGTTAAGCATAAAATTGTAGGAGAGAGTAGTAGCGAAATTGAGATTACAGGGCTGTTGGATGGACAGTATGAGAGGGGTGCAGCGCTAATCTACTATGTAAAACTCAAGCCTAAACACTATATAGCAGCTTGGATTAGCTATCTTCTCTCTAATAGAGAGGTTCATCTGCTGGGGTTGAGTGAGAGCAATAGTATTATTCACTACTGTTTCGATGTGCTAGATAGTGGGCAAGATGCTGCTGGTTTTAATAGAGAGCAAGAGCTTAAAACAGTAATTGATATATATCAGCAAGGTTTGCAGAGACCTATATCATTATGGATTAATGCTGGATGGGAGTACATATCTAAACAAGAGAGAGGCGATGATGTTGCTCTAAAAGCAGCTCTAACTAAATTGCGCAGAGAGTCTTTGGGAGAAGGTTTTGATGCGTGGGATCCATCTCCAGAGGTTGAGAAGATTAGAGAGGGGGTAGCTGCTGAAGAGATATTTGATGAGGATTTTGAATATTACTGTTCCACTCTGCTCTCTAAAATCAAGAAGTATATGGTGGAGGTGACATTATGAAATCTGAATCATTTGATCTGATTAGTCACCAATTTAGTAAAGGAGCCACTCTAATTGAAGCCAGTGCTGGTACTGGCAAGACATACTCGATCGCATTTATGGTTCTCCGTTTAGTAGTTGAGAAGAAGATCTCTATTGATAAAATTCTAGTGGTTACTTTTACTAAAGCTGCGACTGAAGAGCTGAGAGAGAGGGTTAGAGAGAGACTGTATGAGGCGCGTGAGGGGCTCATAAATGGTGCAGCAGCGGAAGTTGAAAATAGCGATCCAACAATTGCCGAGTGGATTGCCAAGCGTAGTGAGCTGGGTCAGTTGAAAGATGATATCGAAGAGCTTACCAATGCGTTATCTAATATAGATCAGGCGGCAATTCTCACAATTCATGGATTTTGTAATAGAGTGTTGAGCGAATATCCATTAGAGAGTGGGCAGCCATTTAAAAGTGAACTGAGTAGTAATATCTCTGCAGTTAGTCGAGAGATAGTAGAGGATTTCTGGAGAAGAAATCTCTATCAGCGTAGTAGGGATGAGGTGATAGCGATTACAAAAAGATTCTCTAAGCCAGAAGATCTGATGGATTTAGTCAGAGCTGTGAATGGTGGAATGGTTGAGGTTGTTCCAAAAGTTGATAGTTTGGATGTTACTCTGAAAAATCTGATAGCTGTTGAGCGTCAATGGAGAGAGTGGATCAAAAATAGTGGCTCTACTCTCAAGTTATTTATAGAGGATGCGTTGCGTGAGAGTTGGATCGCAAAGAATAAGCGAGCTAAATTGCAACGGATGTTGGACGCTGTGCAAAAAAATCCAGCAGAGTTTTTTGCTTATGTAGAGAGTGCATTTCTTAAGTCACATAAGGCGAGAGTTGCAGAGTTTATTGCTGATCTCCAACCCCCTTTTCAACTTATTACACAATTAAATGAACTCTCTAGTCAACTTCCTATCGCCTTTAAGTTGGAGTTATTAAAGAGCTACTCCGCAGATCTTGAGAGTAGATTAGACTCTAAAAATATGATGGGGTATGACGATCTGATTAAACGCTTAGCGGATGCGTTAACACAAGAGGGGAGCTCTTTGGTGAAGGAGGTGGGTAATAAATATAGAGTTGCCCTAATTGATGAGTTTCAGGATACTGATGCAGAGCAGTGGTCAATATTCTCTACGCTGTTCTTGGATAGTGATCACTATCTATATCTGATCGGAGATCCTAAGCAGTCGATATACCGTTTTCGTGGAGCAGACATTCACGCTTACCTTAGAGCTAAAAGTGAATGTAGTTACCACTATACTTTGACAACTAACTGGCGCTCTACCCCGTTAATGGTGGAAGCAGTCAACACTATTTTTACGATGCGTGATGATCCATTTCAGTTAACTGGCCTAGATTTTAATAAGGTCTCTGCTGGGAAGAGTGAAGAGTGGCGTAGCCCTCCCCTGTTGTGGTGGGAGCTTGCGCCACAGGATGGAGGTAAACCTTGGAATATTGAATATTCTGAGCCTCTTATCCGCAATAATATTGTTTCTGAGATCGTCAGTTTATTAAATGGTGAAGGTGTTAAGGCGCAAGATATTGCTATTTTAGTTGACACAAACTGGCACGCGAATGAGTATAAAGATGCTTTAGCTTTAGCTGATGTTCCTTCGATCACCAATACTAAAAGTTCAGTATTTCAAAGTAGAGAGGCGAAAGAGTTGTGGCGAGTAATGGTTGCTTTAGAGCAGCCACGCGATCTGCGTTTGGCAAAACAGGCTCTATCAGTCTCGTGGTTTGGGCTTGATGGAGAGTCATTAGTTAATAGCAAGAGTTGGGATCTGGTGTTAGAGAGGTGGCTTACTATAGCTCACGACCTCTCTCTGCGCTGGCAGAATTCAAGTTTTATTGCTGTACTCTACGATCTACTGCAAGAGTATGCGGTAGTAGATAAATTAAGTATCCATCTTGATGCAGAGCGCAGAATCACAAATATAATGCAGCTACTTGAGTTAATGCAGCAAGAAGTATTAGAGCAGCACCTCTCTATAAAACAGACGGTCTCGTTTTTAGCTTTAAAAATTACAGACAGCTCTGCAAATAGAGCTGGAGGAGAGAGTGATGAGTTGCGTCTTGAGCGTGATGCAGAGGCTGTTCAGATTGTAACTATGCACTCATCAAAGGGGTTGCAGTACAAGATCGTATTTTGTCCATTTCTCTGGAAACATAAATTAAATAGAGATAAGATTGTCAAGGTGCATAGCGCAGCTGGAACTCTTATAGATCTTGGGTCAGATAGTTTAGAGGTAAGAAAAAAAGAGGCGCAGATCGAGTTAGATCTTGAGGCATTGAGAATAGTTTATGTAGCAGTAACTAGAGCAGAATCTCGCTGTTATCTGGTGGTTGGGGATGGTTTGAAAGATTTTCACAAGTCAGCGCTTGGTAAGCTTCTTAACGGGCAAGCACTTCCTGTTGGTGAGCCATTTAAGCATAAATATTTAGAGATAGCAGAGAGTGCAGTTTTAGATACTTCTAACGATGATAAAAAAGAGTTTATTTCAGCAATATTCACCCGCAATGAAGTGGATGTAAGTTATCGAATGACAAGCTTTAGTAGGCTAGATAGAGATAGAATTGCTGGAGTTAGATACAAACAATCAATAATAAAAGAGGAGGCTCTGCTTCCTAAGGGCGCGCATTTCGGCAATCTAATTCATGACCTATTGGAAAATATACCTTTCTCAGAACTTGCGGTCTCTCTGAATAGAGAACTCTTAAAGCGTAAGTGTCAGCAGTATGGAGTCAGCTTAGAGGATAGAGAGGATCATCTCGAAGAGTTATTAATAAAGGTGGTAACAACTCCACTATCTAATTTGGATAATCCAGCTGATTTAGATTTTACTCTGAGTGGGACTGATCCTGAGCGGACTCTTAAAGAGATGTCATTTTTCTATAGTATAGATAGTGTAGATCTTGAGGAGTTAAATAGGCTACTCTTGGCTGAGAGCGACATTCCATTTCAGCCTATCCAAGCAAGCACAATTTCAGGTTACCTGAATGGCTTTATAGATCTTGTGTGTGAGTACAATGGACGCTTCTTCATAATGGACTACAAGAGTAACTTTCTCGGTAACAGTTATAAAGATTATGGAGAGGAAGCGATTTTTGAGGCTATGAGAGAGCACAACTACGGGCTTCAATTTACCATCTACAGTATGGCACTTCATCAATATCTACTTAATAGAGATCCAGATTACAGTTATGAGGATAATTTTGGTGGAGTTAAATATCTATTTGTAAGAGGAATGGATGGTATGAGCCGTGATTATGGTATCTTCAACTATCGTGCTTCAGAGGAGTTGCTTAACCAAGTGCAATATATATTTAATGGTAATGGGGTTGGGGGTGAGGGATGACTCTATTAAGTAGCCAGTTGGCTAAATTCTTTGTGCCAGAGAGTGGAGATAGGTTTGATCTTCTCAGAGCTATTTTAGAGCGTCTTAACGAACAGCAGTCAGCAGGTGACAGCTGCATACTTTTAGATGGAGAGGAGCAGAAGCTGGTAAAAGAGAGTGAACTAGTGGGGAAGGATGCTCCTTTTGTGTTAGAAGATAGAAGACTATATATGCAGCGTTATTGGTTATATGAGGAGCAGTTGGCGCAACGCTTGCGAGAGCTTGCCAATACTCTATCTCAAGATGGACTGGATATTGATAACTACTTTACGGATGAGTATCAGAGAGAGGCTGCTCAGTTAGTGCTTCGTAGTCAGCTCTCAATTATAACTGGTGGTCCAGGTACTGGAAAGACGACCACAGTGGTAAAGATTCTTGCACTACTGCTTCAGCAGAGCAGTGCACAGGAGAGACCGCTAAATATCGCACTCTCTGCTCCAACAGGTAAAGCGGCAATGCGCCTTCAAGAATCGATTGAGGCAAGTAAGAGAGATAGCGAAGTAAATGGTTTAGCTGAATTTGCTGAGGAGTTGATTGACTCAATACCAAGCGAAGCTAGAACTATTCATCGTCTACTCGGAGTGATACCAAACTCTATCCATTTTCGACATAACGCTACCAATCCACTTGGAGCAGATGTGGTGCTAGTTGATGAAGCATCTATGGTAGATCTAGCTTTGATGAGTAAGCTCCTTGTAGCCCTAAAATCGGGGGCTAAATTGATCTTAATTGGAGATCAAGATCAGCTCTCTTCGGTAGAGTCGGGAGCAGTACTCTCGGACTGTTATCAAGCTCTGCATAACAATAGGGTGCAGCTTCAGAATAGTTACCGTTTTGGAGGAGCGATTAAAGAGCTTGCTACAGCAATTAACCACCAAAATAGTAATGACGCAATTTCAGTTTTACAAAAAAACAGTGACTCTGTGGTCTGGTTAGAGATGGGTAATAGCATATCTAAATTAATTAAAGATGGATATAGTCGTTATGTTGCCTCTGTAGCTGAGATGGTTAAACGAGATGTTACTGTTACGGAGCAAGATATTGTAAAAATATTTGAAATATTTAACTCATTTCAAATCTTAACTGCTACTCGACAGGGGCGATCTGGTGTTGATGGGCTTAATAGATTGTGTGAGACAATTCTATTAAATGATGGAAGTGATCACGCTCAATGGTATCAAGGAAGACCCATAATGGTTGTACAGAATGACCACAACTTAGGGCTATTTAATGGTGATATTGGAGTACATTTAAATGGCGCAATCTATTTTCTATTGGCTGATGGGGTGCGCTCTTTTTCACCATTGAGGATTCCTCAACATGAGACATCTTATGCGATGACAATCCATAAGAGTCAAGGTTCAGAATTTGGCGAGGTGCTTTTAATTCTTGATCCATCTCACTCTAACAGTATGCAAGAAAATGCGAATGATAGTGTAGGTATCTCCAACCTGTTAAGTAAAGAGCTTCTCTATACGGCAGTAACAAGAGCTAAAAAGAGAGTTATTATATCCGCTTCAGAGACCCTGATCCGTAATACTATAAACAACTCTATTCAGCGAATTAGTGGATTAAAAGAGAAGCTTAATTCGTAACTATTCAGCTCACATATAAAATTTACCATCATTGCGTTGATAAATTTGATAGATAGTAGTTGTTATGCCTACACAGGCTAAGGTATACTCCTAAACTTATAAGTCAGGTAAAAAGTAAAGACCTAGCCCCTTTTTTTGACTAAAATTATGAGGAAGAGCGGATGTTATCACTAAATTATGAAGTTGAAATCAACAAAGATCATAGAGTTGAGCTAACATTTCCTGAAAGCCTTTCGTTAGGTAAATATCAACTGGTTGTAGTGGTTGATAAAGCAGTAAATCACCATAATGATGCGCAGGATGACTCGGAAGCATTGATGGCGTTGGCTAGGCAGGTGTTGGAGATATTAAGGATCCTGTTGCATGGCAGAGAGAGCAGCGTTCCGAATGGGATAAATAGTGCTTTCTCCTGATTACATTATTGATAGTAATGTTCTTATCTATCTGTTCAACCTTGCTCACCAACGACCAGAAACTATTGGAGATTCCGAAATTAAAATCTCAGTCTATTGTCTTGATTGGCAAATAGGGGGCAGCTTTAATTCCCGTGGAAGAGCCAAGATAGATGAGTATAAAAATTGAAGAGAAGTACTGTAATGGAGTTAAAAAGTGAAGTTTGAATGGGATCAACAGAAAGCTAACTCTAACCTAAAGAAACATGGAGTTACTTTTCAAGAGGCAACGACTATATTTGGTGATATGCTGTCGGTTACTTTTGACGATCCTGATCATTCAGTAAATGAGCGTCGGCTTATTACTTTCGGTGTGTCGAGAACCGACAAGTTGCTTGTTGTCTCTCACACTGAAAGAAATGAATCTATGAGAATTATTAGTGTTAGAGAGATGACTAAACAAGAGAGGTGTATGTATGAGGAAGGATAAAGATGAAATGAGATCTGAGTACAAGAAGGAAGATCTTGGTGTTGGCGTACGAGGAAAATATTACCAAGAGTATCAGGAGTCACATAATGTGGTGATGCTCAGACCAGAAGTGGCAGAAGTGTTCTCGACTGATGAAGCTGTAAATGATGCTTTAGCATCTTTAATAAAGGTGGCTAAAACATCAACAGCTCTAGCGAGGAAATGAAAAATGAAAGTGCTATAAAATTAATTTTCATAGTAGCATAAGTTGCACTACTGAGTCTAGCTATTGTGTATCTGGTTGCACGAGGTCGTGTAACTGAATAGTTACCTTAATTCTTAGTTGATAGCTGCAGCTCTGTAAGATATTTTTTATAAAGTTCCATTGCTCCACTCTGCGCCTTAGAGATAGATTGTGGTTGCAGGAATAGCTCCATCCGTTTTCGATCTAGCTCTGCTCTTCTATTCCCAAGAGCATAAGATAAGCTGTACCAAATGTGAGCTGTAGTGAAATCTAAAATTTGTAACTCAAAGATGTTTCCAGCTCGTCGTGCCATAGCTCCACGTTCTTCACTGCGTTCGCTAGAGTTGAATGGTACAGGGTTGAGGACTCTCTTGCCAAGCCAGTTAGCCTCTCTAGTTGGGTCTACTTTAACAGGCCCCCCATTTTTAAAGAGCTCAGCTAGCTGCTCTTGTAGAGCTGCAAGTTGAATTAGGTTTATCTTTGCTGCCTGTCTGTTCCGTTCTACTCCTGCTTTGTGAAGCCCGTTCTCAAACGCTAGAGTAAGGGCAAGTAGAGCGCGGTTAGAGTCTCTTTTTATGAGCTTGCCATCAGCATAGAGCATTCCCAGCTCATACTGCGCTTCACTATCTCCTTCACCAGCAAGGCGGCTTAGTTCTAGTAGGGCTCGTTCGCCATCTCCTCGTTGCACGGCTTGTTTGGCACTATTTAAATCTGATTTATACTTCCCGCTTTCCGCTTGAGCTGTAGTTATTCCAAAAAATATGGAGATAACAAAAGTTGATGCGATAACTAAATTTAATCTGTCTGCTATTTTATTCATCCGTAGATTATACACCCAACACCATACACTCAACAGCTCTACCTATAGTCTCTAAATAATGTATACTACTACCTATGTCAGGAAACTCAATTGGAAAGCTGTTTAGTGTAACCACATTTGGCGAAAGTCATGGGGTCGCTCTTGGTTGTATCGTGGATGGTTGTCCTCCAGGTGTTGCGTTAGAGGCTGCAGATATTCAAGTTGATCTTGATCGTAGAAAACCAGGCACCTCTCGTCATACCACTCAACGCCGAGAGAGTGACAGGGTAGAGATTCTCTCTGGAGTATTTGAGGGGAAGAGTACGGGAACTCCGATTGGTCTTCTGATTCATAATGAGGATCAGCGTTCCAAAGATTATGCAAACATAGCTGACCGTTTTCGTCCTGGGCATGCAGATTATACCTATAGTCAGAAGTATGGATTTCGCGACTATCGTGGAGGTGGACGCTCTTCGGCGCGCGAGACAGCGATGCGAGTGGCAGCTGGGTCAGTGGCTAAGGCTGCTCTTAAGGCGCAGTTTGGAGTGGAGATTCACGGCTATCTTGCACAAATTGGACCTATTAAAGTCGAGAAGTTAGATTGGGAACAGGTGCATCAGAATCCATTCTTCTCCCCTGATGTGGATAAGGTTGCGGAGATGGAAGCGTATATGGATGCACTACGCAAAGAGGGGAACTCTATTGGCGCACGCATTAATGTGGTAGCGACAGGTGTTCCTCCAGGGTGGGGCGAGCCCATTTTTGATCGTCTTGATGCTGAGATAGCTCACTCTATGATGAGTATAAATGCAGTTAAAGGGGTGGAGATAGGTGCTGGGTTTGACTCTATTGAGCAGAAGGGGACAGAGCACCGAGATGAGATGACTCCAGATGGCTTTAAGACAAATAGGGCTGGAGGAATTTTGGGCGGTATATCATCTGGGCAAGATATCTTAGTCTCTATGTCACTGAAGCCAACCTCTAGTCTACATATCCCTGGAGATACTATAAACAGAGATGGGGATGCTGTAGAAGTGGTGACTAAAGGTCGCCATGATCCATGTGTTGGAATTAGAGCAACTCCAATCGCTGAAGCGATGTTGGCGATAACTCTGCTTGACCATGCGCTCCGTCAGCGCGGGCAGAATGGAGCTGTTGAGAGCTCCATCCCTGTTATTTGACTATACCCTACGCCTCACTATATAAGAGGCTCTCCAGTTTTTACTTCTTCTATTTTGCTACTCTCGGAGTATTGATCCCCTATTGGGGGCCATATTTGGAGCATCTTGGATTTTCGATTAGAGAGATTGGCGAGCTAACTGCTATCCTTGGAGCTACAAAGATTGTTGCGCCAAACATTTGGGGGTGGTGGGCTGACCGTAGAGGTGAGCATCTATTCGTTGTCCGCTTCGCCTCTATCGCCTCTATCATCGCTTTCGCAGGAATTTTTATCGGAAGTGGTTACTGGTGGGTAGCGTTAGTTATCGCGGTATTTAGTTTTTTTTGGAATGCATCCTTGCCGCAGTTTGAGGCGGTTACCCTAAATCATCTAACTGGAAAAATTGAACATTACTCATCTATTAGGCTCTGGGGGTCAGTAGGATTTATTGTCACAGTTGCACTATTAGGGCCGCTACTAGAGTGGTGGAGTATAGAGCTAGTTCCTGTAGTGTTGATTCTGTTGATGGTTGGAATTGGGGTAAGTAGTATGCTTATACCTGTAGTTCCAGAGCAAAAGCATACACAGTCTAATATCTCTTTAGCGAAGGTTATGCGTAACCCCTTAGTGATGGCGCTGCTGTTAGTTGCTTTTCTAAATCAGGCTGCGCATGGAACTTACTATACATTCTATACACTATATATGGAGTCATTCGATTATAGTAAAGGGTTGATCGGTTTGCTCTGGGCGGTGGGTGTTGGAGTAGAGGTCGCAGTATTTATTTTTATGGCAAAATGGATTCCCCGTTTTGGGGAGCGCAACCTAATGCTTGTAAGTTTGGCGTTGGCTATGGTGCGTTGGGTTGTGATAGCTCTTTACCCTGAAGATTTGACTTTAATATTTATTGCGCAAAGTTTTCATGCTGCGAGCTTTGGGGTTATTCATGCAGTCTCCATTCATCTAATTCACGATCTATTTCGTGGCAAGCTCCAGGGGCGGGGGCAGGCGCTCTACTCAAGCGTAAGCTTCGGGGCAGGCGGTGTGGTTGGAAGTTTATTGGGCGGAATTATCTGGGTTAGTAGCGGCTCGTCAGCAATATTTATCTTTTCTGCGCTATTAACGCTGATAGCATTTATAGTGACTTGGATCTGGATTCGCCCACAACAAGTTGATATATTTAAACTTAATAGTTAATATATCCCATTTGGGATATGTGATATATCCCTTTTAATCGCTAAAAACAGATAAAATAGAGTTGAATGTAGGAAGAAAGTCTGACATAGTACGCTCTCAATTTCATAAATCACTGTGCACGGTGTACAGAGAAAATCTACCGATAGACGTTTTAAGGAGCAATTTACAAATGTCAGAAGAGAAGACCAAGCTAAACGCAAACAGCCCGGCGCTGGATATAGCAACCCCAAACCTAGATGAGTTAGAGAAAGGTCCATGGCCTAGTTATGTCTCTACACTAAAGCGTCTAGCCGCTACAGAGACAAAACACCAGAAGATGATGCGAGGAGTTATTGGAACGTTAGAGCAATCTTTCGTTAACCGTCGCGGTTACTGGAAGGGTGGTACGGTAGGAGTGATTGGATATGGTGGTGGTATTATCCCACGCTTCTCTGAGCTAAAAGATGACAACGGTGAGACAATGTACCCAGACGCACTTGAGTTTCATACGGTTCGTATTATGCCGCCAGCGGGAATGCACTATACTTCAGCGTTGCTAAATAAAATGTGTGATGTTTGGGAGGATACTGGCACAGGCCTTATCTGCCTACATGGGCAGTCTGGAGATATTTTGTTCCAGGGAACAGATACAGACGGTGTACAGATTGCATTTGATAGACTAAATGATACTGAAACTTTCAAAGATGTTGCTGATGATTTCTGTTTCGATCTTGGTGGTGCAGGACCAGCGGTTCGTACATCAGTCTCTTGTGTCGGCGCAGCTCGTTGCGAACAGTCATGCTTTGATGAGGGTGATTTGATGCAGGCTACTATTAATGAGTTCCTAGATGATATGCATCGTCCAGCTCTTCCATACAAAATGAAGTGGAAGTTCTCTGGTTGCCCTAACGACTGTACTAACTCAATTCAACGCGCAGATATGGCAGTGATCGGAACTTGGCGTGATGATATCAAAGTCAATCAAGATGGCTGGAAAGCATTTGTAGCAGACAAAGGTGCAAAATATGTGTTTGATAATGTAATCAGCCGCTGCCCTAGTCAGTGTATGGAGATGGCAGAAGATAGCTCACTTACTATTGGTAATAAAGAGTGTGTAAAATGTATGCACTGTATTAATGTAGTTAGTTCTCAAAGTGAGAAATATGTAGGTAAAGATGGTGATGCCATTCTTGCGCAGGGTGATGACAAAGGAGTTACTATCTTAATGGGTGGAAAAAGAACCCTTAAAGTTGGCGACCTCTTCGGTACAGTTATCGTGCCATTTATGAAGATTGAGACAGAGGAAGATAAAGAGAAATTCCTAGAGATCTCTGGCGACCATGTAGATTTCTTCGCAGAGAATGCACTAGAGCATGAACGCTCTGGAGAGATGATAGAGAGAATTGGTCTCCCAGCATACCTTGAGGCGATGGATCTAGAGGTTGACCCAAATATGATCTCAGTACCTCGTACTTCACCTTATGTCCGTATGGATGATTGGGATGATGAGGTTGCGAAGTGGGAAGAGAGAAAGAGCGCGTAATCGCCTTACCTCTTAAAAAATAGAGTATTAATTAAAATTAAACATATAGTAACTGGAGAATAATTATGGCACAAGCACCCCGCATGCCGGAAGAGACTGGTGTACCAAGCGCAACCCCGTTTATGCACCCAATTATGCAAGATAACTACGGAGAGTGGAAGTTCCATGACCGTCCACGCCCAGGTGTACTTCATCATGTAGCTAAATCAGGTGACGAGATTTGGAGTGTAAGATGTGGTACTCAGCGTCAGATGGATCTATATTTAATCCGTATGTTGGCAGATATTGCAGATGAGTATAGTGATGGTTTTCTCCGTTTTACTACTCGTAATAATGTCGAGTTTCTCTGTAAAGATGAGAGTCGTATTGCTCCACTAATTGAGCGTTTAACAGAAGAGGGTCTACCTGTCGGTGGTACTGGTCCATCTATCACAAGTATCTCCCATACACAGGGCTGGATGCATTGTGATATTCCAGGAACTGACGCCTCTGGCGCAGTAAAGGCTTTGATGGATGAGTTGCACGAAGAGTTTATTCGTGAAGAGATGCCTAACCGTGTAAAAATAACTTCATCTTGCTGTCAGATTAACTGTGGTGGACAGGGTGATCTTGCTATTAACATTCAGCATACTAAGCCACCAAAAATCAACCATGACCTAGTTTCAGGTGTCTGTGAGCGCCCAACTGTGGTTGCTCGTTGTCCGGTAGCTGCGATTCGTCCAGCTATGGTTAATGGTAAGCCTTCACTAGAGGTTGATGAGAAAAAATGTGTCTGTTGTGGCGCATGTTTCCCACCATGTCCTCCAATGTTGATCAATGATCCAGAGCACTCAAAACTAGCAATCTGGGTTGGTGGTAAGCACTCAAATGCTCGTAGTAAGCCTATGTTCCATAAGTTAGTTGCTGCTGGTATTCCTAATAACCCACCACGCTGGCCTGAGGTTGGTGAAGTTGTTAAGAAGATTCTTGCAGTCTATAAAGAAGACGCTAGAGATTGGGAGCGTATGGGTGAGTGGGCTGATCGTATCGGCTGGCCAACATTCTTTGAGAAGACAGGTCTTCCATTCACAAAATACCATATTGATACATGGCGTGGATCTACGGCTCGTCTGAACGCTTCAGCACATATCCATTTCTGATCTATAGATTAATGTATAGAGTAAGTGGCAGTTAACTAGTTTATACTTGAACTTACGCTTTAATGGTCGTCTTAATAGACTTATAGAGCGTGTTAAGTAATAAGCTAGTTGGTTGCAGATATTTTTTTGACGAAAGGACTACTTAAATGAAAATTTCAGTACAGATAAATGAAGGACCCTATCAGCATCAATCGTCTGATAGCGCCTATAATTTTGTAAAAGCAGCATTGGATAAGGGACATGATATTGTACGTGTCTTCTTTTATCATGATGGGGTAAACAACGGGACTCGCTTAGCAAGTCCTCCACAAGATGATCGAAATGTGCAGCAGCGTTGGAGTGATCTCTCTAAAGAGCACAATCTTGATCTCGTTATCTGCGTAGCAGCAGCACAACGCCGCGGTATTGTGGATGATGGTGAGGCTGAGCGTAATGGAAAAGACGCAACCAATATTATGGATGGTTTCCATATATCTGGTCTTGGTCAGTTAATTGAAGCCGCTGTAGAGTCAGATCGATTAGTTGTTTTTGGCGATTAACGATTGACTATTAAGCAGAGTTACTAGGAGAGTTAAAATGGCAGGCGAAATTAAACAGTTTTTGTATGTTAACCGTAAGGCACCTTACGGTACAGTATATGCACTTGAATCATTAGAAGTTGTTCTAATTGGTGCAGCTTTTGATCAAGATGTAAGGCTACTATTTATGGATGATGGAGTATTTCAGATCAAAAAAGATCAGAATACAGAAGCATCAGGATTAAAGAATTTTTCACCAACTTATAATGCGTTAGGTGATTATGATGTGAATAAGATCTATGTCTCAAAAGAGTCTCTCGATGAGAGAGGGTTGACCCAAGATGATCTTATGCCATTAGTTTATGAAGATGAAGATGATGATTGGGCTGAAAAGTCCTCCATTAAAATTGTCTCTGCCGATGAGATCCGTGATCTTATGGAAGGCAGCGATGTTGTTCTTAGCTTCTAAGTATAGATTATCATAAGATTTTAAAGTAGAGGATTATAATTATGTTACATATTGTAAATAAATCACCTTTTGAGAAAGACTCTTTCACCTCATGTATGCATCATGCAGCAGCGGATAGCACGGTTATATTGATTGAAGATGGCGTCTACGCAGCTCTAAAGGGAAGTGCGGTTGAGGGAGATCTCTCAAAAGCTAAAGTTGTTGCATTAAGCAGTGATGTTGCCGCACGAGGGATTGAAGGGAATATTGCTGATGGAGTTGATCTAGTTGATTATGCAGGATTTGTAGATCTAGTTACCGATGGTAACGGAGTGCAGTCCTGGGTTTAGTTGAAAAGGTTGTTTAGTTGTTAGTTGGTTAATTTGTTTTTTTATTAGATAGGAGAGTGTTATGCCTAGTATGGACGTAAATGGAAATGCAGTTGAGGTTGATGAAGAGGGTTACCTTGCAGATATCAACGATTGGAACAAAGAGATTGGTTCAGCTCTAGCAGTAACTGAAGAGATCGAATTGACTGATGCTCATTGGGAAGTTATTGACTTCCTTCGTGAGTATTATGACGAGTACCAGATTGCACCAGCAGTACGAGTACTTACAAAAGCTATCGGCAAAAAGTTAGGTAAAGATAAAGGTAACAGTAAATATCTTTATGAGCTCTTTCCTTACGGACCTGCAAAACAGGCTTGTAAGGTTGGTGGATTACCAAAACCTACAGGCTGTATTTAAAATTTAGCCCAGACACCGCTTGACCGTCTCAATTGCTCTGTTAAAAAGTAGTTTTTGTACTTGTGACAGTTAGGTGGAGTCTGAACTAAAATTTGCTTAAAGTTAGTCAGGTTATTTTTTATATAAAATATTTTTAACCTTAACTAAATGTAAAGATTCAGATTTCAGAGATGAGCTGAATAGTTACAATTAAATAACTTATTGTTTTATAAACTACTGCGGAGTTGATCGGTACTATGTTAACCGGACTATTTGCTACACTATTTTATCTGGCTACTGCTATTTTGGTGGTCGGTGTTACGCGGAGGGTTGTCGGCTATTGGCAGACACCAGCTCCCCTTAAAATTCCTACTATGCCAGCCCCTCGTACACAAGGCGGGATGGTATATCGCATGGCCCGAGAGGTCGTGCTATTTGAGAGTCTATTCAAAGCTAATAAATGGATCTGGATATTTGGCTGGGTTTTTCATATGGCTCTCCTTCTAGTGGTTATGCGCCACTTTAGATATTTTCAAGAGTCAGCTTGGTTCTGGGTCAATATTGTACAACCATTTGGCAAATATGCTGGTTTTGCAATGATATTTGGTCTAGGTGGACTGCTAGCTCGTCGTTTTGTAGTTGAGAGGATTCGCTACATTAGTACACCATCTGATTATCTTATGTTAGTTCTACTGCTTGGAATTGGAGTGAGTGGAATGATGATGACTATGGTCTTCCATACAGACATTATTGCAGTTAAAGAGTTTATGTTAGGAGTTATGGTTTTCGATTTTAGCCATGAGATGCCAGCTGATCCTTTAGTTATTATCCATTTCTCATTGGTTATTTTGTTGATGATAATATTCCCTATTAGTAAGTTAATGCATGCACCAGGAATATTCTTTAGTCCAACGCGTAACCAAATTGATGATTCTCGTGAAAAACGCCATGTTGCCCCATGGGCAGGTGAGCTAGATGCTGCGTCACTCAGAGCTGAGTCACAGCAAAGTGGGGAGAAATAGAGATGGCAAAGATAAAGTATGAAGCTCCTGAGCTGACTGAATATGTAACAATTCCTGTTTTGCAAGAGGGAGCTATGGCTCACTCCTCCCCATTTGTGGCAAAACCTAAGCATCAGGAAGATCTAGGTTTTCCAGGTGAGCTAGTTGATGATTGGCATGATAGAGCGATAGCTAAAATGGGCGAGTTGAAGAAGACCTCTCGTAGCTTTGGACTATTTTTAGATATATGCGTCCACTGTGGAGCTTGTACAGATAAGTGTCACTACTTCCTTGGAACGGGAGATCCTAAAAATATGCCAGTTGCACGGCAGGAGCTACTGCGTAGCGTCTACCGCCGCAACTTTACTTTTGCAGGTAAGAACTTCCCTAAACTTGTTGGAGCTCGTGATCTAACTCGCGAAGTTCTTGATGAGTGGCATAGTTACTTTCATCAATGTTCTGAGTGTCGCCGCTGTTCGGTCTACTGCCCTTACGGAATTGATACCGCAGAGATAACTATGGCGGCTAGAGATATTCTAGATGAAGTCGGTTATGGTCAAAAATATGATAATGAAATTCTAGGCAAGGTGATGACGATTGGTAACAATCTTGGATTACCAGCACCTGCATTAGCTGCAACCTTGGAAGATCTAGAAGAGGATCTGGAAGATGAGACAGGACTTCCAATTAAAATGCCACTAGATGTGAAAGGGGCTGACATTCTCCTCATTACCCCCTCGGCAGACTTTTTTGCAGAGCCACATATTGATGGTTTATTGGGTTACGCGAAAGTTTTTCATCAGGCTGGCGTGAGCTGGACTATGAGCTCCTATGCCTCTGAAGGTGCAAACTTCGGAATGTTTATCGGAAGCTACAAAACCACAAAGAAAGTGGCGGAAAGGATTCGTAAAGCAGCGCTTGATCTTGGAGTTAAGAGAGTGATCGTTGGAGAGTGTGGACATGCTTGGCGTGTTGCCTACAGCTTCTGGAATACTCTTTCAGGAACTGGGCATGGTGCTGCTGCAGATGATGAGTTTGCACAAAAGCTTCAGAAACAGTTAGACCCGCGTTACCCAGCACCTCAACATATTGTCGAGTTTACCTACGATATGCTTCAGCGAGGCGAGCTAAAACTAGATAAGTCAGCTAATGATCATCGCACTGTAACTTTCCACGACTCCTGTAATGTGGCGCGTGGTACTGGAATGGGCGGTATAGAGCGCGGACAGTTTATTTTGCCACGCGAAGTTATTAAGGCAGTAGTAAATAATTATGTAGAGATGGACGAGTCAACTATGTATGAAGAGACTCTCTGTTGTGGTGGTGGTGGCGGACTACTTACTGATGATCTGATGGAGCTTCGGATTAAAGGTGCAATGCCAAGAATGAATGCATTAGATAAGGTTCATAGAGAAGAGAAGGTTAATACTCTCGCTGCAATCTGTGCAATCTGTAAGAGCCAATTCAGTAAAGTACTTCCTTACTATGATATGCCTATGGACATGATTATTAGTGTACATCAGTTAGTTGGAGATGCACTTGTATTTGATAATGTGCCAGATAAGATAGATGAGAGTGAGTCAGAAGTAGGAAGCGCTGAAGAGAGCGACTCATAAAGTTAAAGACGATACCCGATAAAGTAGTATTTTAAGCAATATAGTTGTATTTAAGTAAAGTTAATTAAATTAGATTAAAGATAGGAGCATCCAAAATGGCAAAGCCAAGTGAAGAGATGAACGCAGCACTAAATTTCCGTCGCTACGAGGACTACCCTCGTGAAGAGTATGGTAGATTTTACGATAATGATGAGATGATATGGGATGCAAGTTGGACTCATAAGTGTCCAACCTATGTTCACCAAACTCCTCCTTGTCAGGGTAGCTGTCCATCTGGACACGATGTGCGTGGATGGCTCGATATCGTGCGTGGTTTAGACACTCCACCAGAGGGTGTTACTATGGAAGAGTATGCATTTGAGCTCTACACTAAAGCAAACCCATTCCCATCAACTATGGGTCGAGTATGTCCAGCCCCTTGTCAAGATGGTTGTAACCGAAATGAGATTGAAGACTTTGTTGGTATCAACTCTATCGACCAATTTATCGGTGACAGTGCGCTAAAGAATAATCTTGGATTCGAAGCGGCTGCAAATGATACAGGCAAGAAAATCGCAATTATTGGTGGTGGACCAGCAGGTCTAGCCGCAGCATTCCAGCTCCGCAAACTTGGACATGGAGCTACAGTATTTGATGATCATGATACTTTAGGTGGAATGATGGTCTATGGAATTCCAGGCTACCGTACTCCACGAGATATGATGGCTGGTGAGATTAAGAGAATTACCGATATGGGAGTTGAGGTTAAACTCAATACTAGAGTTGGAGTTGATATCTCGGTAGCAGATCTAGAAAAAGATTTTGATGCTATCTTCTGGGCTATCGGCGCACAATCTGGTCGTCCACTCCCTATTCCTGGCGCAGAGGCAGCTAACTGTATAACAGGTGTTGCATTCTTGAGCGCATTCAACTCTGGTCGTCTAAAACATGTCACTGGAAAAGTTGTAGTTATTGGTGGTGGTGATACCTCTATTGATGTCGCTTCAGTGGCACGCCGTATTGGTCATATCGATACAACTCATGAAAAAGATCGTGCTGATAATATTATTATGGGCAGTACTGCGCATGATGTGGCAGACACTGCAGCAAGAGAAGGAGCAGAAGTTCTGTTGATCTCTCGTCAGCCAGTTGAGAATATGAATGCTGCACAGCATGAAATTGATGATGCCCTTCGTGAAGGAGTTGATATTCGTGGTAGCTTGAGTCCTGTCGAGGTGATTGTAAATTCTGATGGACGAGCTACTGGACTAAAAGTTGTACAGTTAAGTTACGAGAGTGGCAAGGCTGAAGCAATTGAAGGAACTGAAGAAGTTATTGATTGTGATCTTATTGCTTCTGCAATTGGTCAAACTGGAGAGTTTACCGGTTTTGAAGATCTAGACAATGGTCGTGGACTTATGGATGCGACTAAAAACTATGAGCTTAAAGGTAAATCAGGGCACTTTGTTGCTGGCGATATTATTCGTCCACATCTTCTTACTACTGCAATTGGACAAGCTTCAGTTGCTGTTGAATCTATAGATGAGTATTTGAAAGGTGAAGACCTCTCTCTTCGTCCAAAAGTAGATGTTCACCATTTTGAGCTTGATGAGCAGTTAGAGCGAGCAGGACTTACTCCAGAAAAATTTGAAGCTGAGGGTGAAGGTAAAGAGAAAGAAGATGGACATCGTGGTACAGACTCAAGTAAGTTTGCAATCCACAACTATGAAGATCGCTCTTTCGCATCAGTTATTACTCATGAGAAACTATTTTTAGGACATTTTGAGTACACTCCACGCATTCATCGTAGCTTTAAGGATATAGAGTCTGATGAAGTATTGCAGAATTTTGAAGAACGCATGGTTGGACTTGAGTTAGATGACGCAGTTGCTGAAGCAAAACGCTGTATGAGTTGTGGAATGTGTTTTGAGTGTGATAACTGTATAGTATTCTGTCCACAAACTGCAGTATTTAAAGTGCGTAAGAACGAGAGTGCACTTGGTCGTTATGTTGATACTGACTACAGTAAGTGTGTTGGTTGTAATATCTGTGAAGATGTTTGCCCAACTGGCTACATTCAAATGGGCCTTGGTGAATAATATTTTATCTCATCCTTAAAAGATTATTTAGTGGTTTTAGATTATTAATTGATGACGATAAGTTTAGATAACAGGATTATGCATGTTGATAGATAGATTGAAAGTACGGATAGCTATTGTAAGCGTAGTGTTAGGAGCACTCTTTGCGACCTCATTTATGGCACAAAGCCAGAGCGACGCTGAAAATAGTAGTTCTGCTCTAAACAAGCAGGTAACTACTGGCGAGAGCTGTGTAAAAGATACTTCTTGGATGCGTCGCAACCATATGGAGCTGTTGAAGCATGATCGTGATCGTACTCTGCGTCAAGGTATTCGCCCAGTTGATGGCAGCATTAAAGAGTGTGTCAACTGTCATGCTACTAAAGATGATCATGGTCAACAGCTCTCAATCAATGCTGAGGGTGAGTTCTGTGCAGGATGCCACAGTTTTGCTTCAGTAAGTATCGACTGTTTTGATTGTCACTCCACCAAACCCGAAGAGTCAGTAGTGGGGACGCGCAGATGAGCCAAAAAAATATGAATAATTCGGAAGATAAGTTAGTAGATGCTGGCGTTCTCTCTTGTCAGAATAAGTCACGACGTAACTTTTTAGGAAAGGCTGCGGGAGCAAGTGTAATAATAGCTCCAGGAGTAACCTTAATTGGAATCTCTAGCGCACAATCTAATACTGATGTGGATGGTGCAGATAGCTCCAAGCGATGGGGAATGTTGATTGATACCAACCAGTGCGCAGAAGGATGCAATGATTGTGTATCAGCATGTCAACAAGAGAATGGTTGGGGCGAAGGATCTACTGATGAGAGTCACTCTAATCCAGAGCAGCAGGCGCAGTGGATTCGTACAGTAACGGTGCGTGACAAAGATACTGGGCATACCAATCAGCTCCCAATGATGTGTCAGCACTGTGCGGAGCCACCTTGTGTAGATGTCTGCCCAACTGGTGCATCTATGCAACGAGCTGATGGAATTGTTTTGGTTGATAAACATATCTGTATTGGTTGCCGTTACTGCATGATGGCATGCCCATATAAAGCTCGTTCATTTGTCCATGAGTCACTCCATGATCAAAAGGCGTATGCGCCACGCGGTAAAGGTACAGTCGAGGCTTGCACTCTCTGTGTTCATAGAGTAGATAAAGGTGAGCAGCCAGCTTGTGTAGAGAGTTGCAGTAGTGGAGCAATGTTATTTGGTGATATTAATGATACCAATAGTGAAATCTCTAAAAAACTAAAAGAGGTTGGCTCAACTCAGATTAGAGCAGATCTTGGCGCAAACCCAAGTGTTCGTTATAGCGGTCTATAGACTTTAAGGAATTATAAGATGAAAAGAGTTGTCTACAGTGGAATTGAAGGGCGCAGCTTAGGATACTGGAGTATGATGGGAGTACTAGCTCTCTTCATCCTGCTAGCTGCTGGATCATTTCTCTATATGGAGCATAGTGGTCACCATGTGACAGGAATGAATAACCAAATTGTGTGGGGAATTCCACATGTCTTTGCAATATTCTTGATCGTTGCCGCCTCTGGCGCACTAAATGTTGCCTCCATCTCTTCCGTCTTTAACCAATCCATCTATAAGCCGATGGCAAGAATGTCGGCAATTTTAGCGTTGACTCTATTGGCGGGCGGCTTAGTGGTGTTACTGTTAGACTTAGGACGTGCAGATCGCCTAATTGTGGCGATTACCACCTACAACTTTAAATCTATCTTTGCATGGAATATTATGTTGTATACAGGTTTTTTTGTAATTGTCTTAACTTATCTCTGGACGATGTTTGACCCTGCAATGCATAAACATACTCGTAAAGCTGGAACCGCTGCCTTTATCTGGCGACTAGTGTTAACTACTGGTACAGGTTCTATTTTTGGATTTCTCTCTGCGCGGCAAGGATATGATGCTGCTATTATGGCACCAATGTTCATCATTATGTCATTCGCATTCGGTAAGGCATTTTTCTTGATCTTACTTCTAGGGATATATAATTTAACCAACCGCTCAATCAGTGCAGATCTTATTGAACGCCTGAAAAATTTATTTGGTGTATTTGTAGCAGCAGTTCTATACTTTGCAGTAGTGTTCCATATTACAAATTTATACGCAGCAGAACATGCCGATTATGAGAGCTTTATATTGGTGAATGGTGGAATTTATACAGCTATCTTCTGGATCGGACAGGTCTTAATTGGTGGGGTAATTCCTCTAATTTTACTCTACTCCCCTATGTTTGCCCATAGCGTTAAGTCAATAGTGACGGCATCTATATTAGTGATCGTTGGTGGGTTTGCGAATATTTATGGGATTGTAGTAGGTGGACAAGTGTTCCCACTCTCACTCTTCCCTGGACAAGAGGTTAGTAGTAGCTTTGGTGATGGAGTGGTGAACAGTTATGTCCCATCTCTACCAGAGATCCTACTTGGTTTAGGGGGAGTTGCTGTAGCGATGGGACTCTTCTTGTTTGCTATAAAAGTGCTACGCTTGGTGCCAAACAATCTAAATGCAGAGCATACTGAAACTACATCAGAAGTCCCTTGTTAAGAGGTTGAACCCTATATGGGTGTCTACATCTCTGCTGCACACAAATCATCAGGTAAAACTACTGTAACCTTAGGGCTCTGTGCTGCTTATGCAGCACGGGGTTTAAAGGTCTCCCCATTCAAAAAAGGTCCTGACTATATAGACCCAATGTGGCTCACAAAAGCTGCAACCACCCCATGCTATAATCTAGATTTCTATACTATGGCGAGAGATGAGATAACCTCTCTCTATCGGCAGAAGAGTCATTTCTCAGATTTAACTATAGTTGAGGGTAATAAGGGACTCTATGATGGGCTCTCAATAGATGGGAGCGATAGTAATGGCGCTATGGTAAAACTATTAGAGCTTCCAGTACTGTTAGTGATTAACTGTAACGGTATCACCCGAGGAGTTGCTCCGCTCCTGCTTGGATATCAGGCATTTGATCCAGAGATAAAAATTGCTGGAGTAATTCTAAATCAGACTGGTGGTTCTCGTCACGAAAGCAAGTTACAACAAGTGGTAGAGGAGTATACAGATATCACTATACTTGGATCAATTGGCAGAGTTCCAGAAATGGAGATTGTAGAGCGCCACTTGGGTCTACTCCCCAGCAATGAAGCTGACCAAGCTCAGCATAAGATTGAAGAAATTAAAGGAGTCGTAGAGAGCAGCGTCAATCTTGACCAACTGTTAGAGATCTCAAAAATAGAGAAAAGAGTAGAGCTAGAGAAAATTGAAACTATAGATTCTATCCATAACTTAAGAGATATACCAAAAACTGCCACACCAAATCTGAAGAGTAAGATAAGAGTTGGAATAGCCAAAGATGAGGCGTTCGGTTTCTATTATGAGTCAGACTTAGATGAGTTCCGTTCAGCAGGAGTTGAGCTTGTTCCATTCAGCCCTATACATGATCAAAAACTCCCAACAGTAGATGCTCTATTTATTGGCGGTGGTTTTCCAGAGACTCAAAGTAGTGCACTTGAGCAGAACAGTAAAATGCGAGCAGAGATCTATGCAGCCATAGAGAGTGGAATGCCAGTCTATGCAGAGTGTGGTGGTTTAATGTACCTCTCTCGTCAAATTGAGTGGAATGGACAAATCCATAAAATGGTCGGTACTATTGCTGGTGATTGTAAAATGCATAAACGCCCGCAAGGTAGAGGCTATGTTAAATTTATTCACAACCAAAAAACCACTCCTGCACATGAATTTCACTACTCCTCACTTGATAATTTAGCAGATGATGTGGAATTTACTTATCGCATTAAAAGAGGTTTTGGAGTAGATGGCAAGAGAGATGGGATAGTTTATAAAAACCTCCTAGCAAGCTATATTCATCAGCGTAACAGTAGAGACAACAGTTGGGTTAAACAATTTATAGATAAAATTAATATACTAACAAACTAAAGAGTATTAACAGAGAAAGAAAAAATATGATTACAGTAACAGAAAACGCTATAGAGTTCATCCACCATTCAATTAAAGAGGGCTCTATTGAGAGTGAGTTGGGGTTAAGAGTTGCAATTAAAGAGGCATCAGATGGTGGCTATGATTACGGCATAGGCTTTGATGAGAAGCGTGAAAATGATATCGTAGTATCAGTTGGCAGAGGTATGATTGATGAGGGGAGTACTAGCGAGAGTATCAATATATTCATCAATGAAGAGCTTCGTGACTATCTAGAAGATTCCACTTTAGACTATGTAGAGATGGATAGTGGGGAGATGAACTTAATCGTCCTCAACCCCAATGACCCAACCTACAATCCACCATCAAAGAAAAATAAAAAAAGTTAGAGGAGGTGTTCTGAATGGCATTTATGCGAATTGCCCACAAGTGGCATAAAGATGACAATCACGATATAAAAGAGATAGCAGGATCACTCCTCTACAACTGCTGGAAATTCTCCCTTAAAAGTGTAAGAAACCTCCAGCAAGAGCGCTTCAACTTCGACTCAAAGACGCAAGGGTTAGAGGTGATGACAGAGATGATGATCTTCCTCACCCAAGTTACCGACCGTCTAATTTATGATGCAATGGAGCCAGAAGTGCGCGCTGAATTTATCGGTGGAATGGCATACCGAATGTTAGATATTGTAATGGACAATTACGCTGATTTTCCACCTGAAGAGGGAGAAGAGAAGCGTCCTGATCGCACCGATCTAGTGGGGATCATCAATGCTCGTGCCTCAGATTACGCAGCATTCAACTTCGACAGCAACGGTGAACCCAGCTACCACTTCGTCCGTTACTTCGGCAAAAAGGTTGGAGAGATCATGGGGCAAGATCAAGACAACCGCTGGGTAATAGACCAGATGATGGATATAGAGGTGCC
>Ga0233448_1000455_pt1 | contig 44494 bp, 34 predicted proteins | sample SI_124_October20_2_FD_183015 | JGI IMG/M metagenome (GOLD analysis project Ga0233448, IMG submission 183015) | Seawater microbial communities from Saanich Inlet, British Columbia, Canada - SI_124_October2016_150_MG | ecosystem: Environmental > Aquatic > Marine > Inlet | place: Canada: British... | reverse complement strand
CAACCGGTACCGAAGACACGGCCATCAACCTGCCCGATATTACCGCTGGTCTGACGGATACGGATGGTTCTGAAAGCCTGGCTCTGAGCATTGGCGGTATACCTGCCGGTGCTACGGTCACCTCTGGCACGGACACCTACACAGCACCTGAAGGTGGTGGATCGGTTGATGTAACTGGATGGGATTTGACAACGCTGCAAATTACACCGCCAGCCGGATCAGAAGCGGATTTTGATCTGACCGTGACGTCGACATCGACGGAAACAGATGGTGGCGATGCGGCCTCAACAGTTGGCACAATTTCGATCATTGTCGATGATGGTGCCGATGCGCCGACCTTGACCGTGGTTGATGCCACGGGTGCCGAGGACAGCGTTATAGCGCTGGATATTACGGCTACTCTGACGGATGAAACGGAAGTTCTGGCCGTAAATATCAGCGACATTCCTGCGGGCGCAACCCTGACGTCCGGTACAGATACCTACACGGCCCCTGAGGGTGGTGGATCGGTTGATGTGTCTGGCTGGAACCTTGATAACCTGACGATCACACCACCGCTGAATTCAGATGACGACTTTGATCTGACAGTTGCGGCCACTTCAACGGATGGCACGGCAACGGAAACTGTTTCTACAGCCCTGAACGTCAATGTTAGCGGTGTTGCAGATGCGGCAACGGTTGAGACCACGGATGTTGCCGCCGAACAAGGCACAACCTTTGCTCTGGATATCTCGTCAGCCTTTGTGGATACGGATCAATCCGAAACCATGTCGATTGACATCGCCGGCGTGCCGGATGGGGCAACCCTGTCGGCTGGTACCGACAATCAGGATGGTACCTGGACCTTGACCCAATCGGACCTTGATGGCCTTGAAATGACCCTGGTTGCAGACACGGGCTCTGGCGGCGGTGGTGCCGAAGGTGGCGAAGGCGGTGAAGGCGGTGAAGGTGGTGAAGGTGGTGAAGGTGGTGAAGGTGGTGAAGGTGGTGAAGGTGGTGAAGGTGGTGAAGGCGGAAGCGGCACAGAAATGTCTGACTTCAGCCTGACGGTTACTGTGACAACCGAAGAAGATGGCACTTCTGCAACTTCCACAGCAATCTTGAATGTGGATGTGACGGAAGATGCCAGTGCTGTTGTCGAAACAGATCCGACAGAAGGTGACGATAACCTGATCGGTACATCCGGCGACGATACGATTGATGGCTTGGGTGGCAGCGACATGATCTATGGCGGTGAGGGCGAAGACACCCTGGCTGGCGGTACCGGATCAGACTACCTCTCCGGCGGCGATGATGATGATGAACTGATCTATTCAGCTGACGGTACCATGACCAGTGGCGACGCAGCCCTGAATGTTGACACGGGTGAGGTCGTTGATCTGGATGGATATAACGCTTCAGAAGACGTCTTCGACGGCGGTGCTGGTGCCGACGTCCTTAGCCTGTCTGTCGGCAATGATGCCATCTTCCTGGATGACCGCTACAGCGTGTTCCCGGATGGTGAAGGTGCTCGCATTATCAATGTCGAAACGATCAACGCCGGAGCCGGTAATGATCTGGTTAATTTGACCAGTGACATTTATGGATATGGCGATGTGACAATCAACGGTGAAGACGGTGACGACGTCATCTGGGCCGCAGCCGGAAGCGATATCTTGTCCGGTGGCGATGGCAACGACATGCTGTATGGCGGGGCCGGTGACGATTACTTGTCCGGTGGTGCCGGGGATGACATCCTGATGGGTGGCACCGGATCGAATACCCTGGATGGCGGCAGTGGCACCGATACGGTTGATTATTCAGCCACTGGTGTTTCGGTCAAGGTCAGCCTGAAGGACGACTATGGCGAGGATGACGATGGCTCGTCCTTCTATGACGATCTCAGCAATATCGAAAATGTTACGGGTTCGGCGTTTGATGACAACATCAAGGGCGATACTGGCGATAACACTCTTATCGGTGGCGCTGGAGATGATGAGCTCAAAGGCGAAAGCGGTGCCGACATGCTGTTTGGTGGCGATGGCGCTGACACTGTCAGGGGTGGCTCAGGAGCTGATCAGTTGTATGGTGGTGCCGGCAATGACACGCTCAAAGGCGATGGCGGTAGTGATTTCATCTACGGAGGAGAAGGTGACGACACCATTGATGGCGGTGGCGGCAATGACTACATCGTTGGCGGTGCCGGAGCCGATACCCTGAAGGGCGGTAAGGGTGATGATACCTTCCGCTTCGAATCTCTCGATGATCTGGGTGATACCATCACTGACTACAAGGCCGGCGATGATGAATTGTCCTTCGACAGCGACGCCTTCAATGTCAGCTTCGATGCCACGACCGGCATGCTGGATGCGTCCGAGTTCGAAGAAATTGACAGCTCGGCTGGCGAGACAGCATCAGGTGATGCGGCTTTTGTCTTCGATACCTCAACCGATGAGTTGTATTATGACCAAAGTGGTTCCGGTCAGGGCTACACACTGGTTGTCAATGTCGAAGACGGGAACATTGATGCCAGTGAAATCAAGATCGAATAGCATTAATCGGGTTTTGTAAAAGCGTGGTAAACGTGTGGTAACAGCGTAGTTGAGATTAGTTTGTGCATATTAGGCGGGCGCTTCTTCGGAAGCGCCCGTTCTTTTTTCAACCTCTTCGTTTAAACCGGAAACGCTCTTTCAGGCTTTGCGATGCAGCCACCAACCCTCTTCATTCAGAGAGAAAATGGGGCGGTAGTGGCGAATGGTTTTTGATTCGACCACTTTCTTGATCTGATTGTCCAGAACCAGAACCTTGCCTCGGACATATATGGCCAGTACGGCATGTGCGATCTTCAAATTCATATCCTGAACCACAACGATCCGCATGGATTTGGACGGAATGCCCAACGCCCTGAGCGAGAGAAATTTGACGATGGCATAGTCTTCGCAGTCGCCATATTTGGCAAAAAACTGCCCCGGCGTTGACCAATAATCCTTGACCCCCCAGTTCATCTTGTCGACCACATAGGGTGCGCGGTTCATGAATTTATTAACCCCGAGTATTTTTTTCCAGGGGTCCTTGTCCTTCAAACCATCGATCATGTTGGCCCAGGTTTGGTAATAACATTTTTTTCGGGCCGTTGGTTTGCACTTGCCGTCGTTCTTTTGTTTCTCGCTGATGAAACGTTCCATGGCACCCGTCCACTTCGGAAACGGCTTCAGGCCTTTTTTCTTGATTTCGATTGTGTTGAAAATGCCGGGCTTGCCTTTTCTGGCTGCCTCGGCGTTATTGGAAAAAAACAGACCCATTCCGCCCGTAGCGGCAACCCCGATCAGTCCGCTGGTCGAACGCAGCATCGCGCGCCGCGACAAGCGGTGCCGGGATAACAACTGATCTGTTTCTTCGTTCAACATAGGCACTTTTACCACAGCTCTATCCCAAATGTGTGAACTATCGATTTGAAATTACGTAAAATTGTTCCATTCGTGAAGTTACTTTCAGGTCGAAAAGTAATTCAGACTTGCGTACAAATTAACCTTTCACCTACAGTTCTGGTGCACGATAGGTTAGAACAATCGGGGCAGGGGTATACCCAAACGCGGGGAACGGGATGAGCGACGAAAGCAGCACAACGCCAAAAGCGGATACTGACAAGCCAAAAGAGGCTGCTCAGGAGGCTGGCGTGCAGAAGGAAAAAGTCAAAAGGGGCGTGAACAAGGTCGTGTTGGTGACCGCCCTTGTTCTTGTTGCGTTGGCCGTTGGCGGCGTTGCGGGCGTCTTCTGGTTCATTGAGAATGAACGTGCCCGCGACCATCAAGCCTGGCAGGTGCGCCTTGGTATCGTGGCCGACAGTCGGGCCGCAGCCGTGACCGAATGGGTCGACACGCAATATGGTGTGCTGCGCGAAATGTCTGAAAATGCCTCTTTGCAGCTCTACATGACTGAGTTGATGCTCAGTGATGGCGACCGCAGCGAGATAACGGATGAGCCTGCCCAGGCCAGTTATTTGCGGAATTTGCTGGTGGCATCGGCGGATCGTGCCGGTTTTTCAGCCCCGACTTCCGCTGGAGAAGTCAGTGCCAATGTCGAAAAAGCCGGGGTTGCCGGTTTGGCCCTGACGGATGCTGATGGTGAAGCCCTCGTGGCCACGCCGGCCATGCCACCCATCACCGGGCGATTGCGTGCCGCTGTTGCCGCGATGTCTGAAGGTGATCCTGGCTTTGTTGATATTTATATAGGTCTAACAGGTTTGCCCACCATGGCCTTTATCACGCCGGTTTACGCCGTTCAGGGGGGCTCGGGCGGCAGCGATTTCATTGGCCTGATTATCGGCGTGCGTATCGTTGGTGATGATCTTTTCGAAAAGTTGGAACAACCGGGCGAAATTGAACAAACTGCCGAAACATACCTGGTCCGGGCTAACAAACCGAATGTGGAATATGTCTCGCCCTTGAAAGACGGCACCAAGCCTCTGAAGCGACGCCTGGCTCAAAATACGCCGGATCTTGCCGCAGCCTTTGTGTTGGAAACTGCCGGTGGGTTCGGCATTATGCGGGATTACGATGGTGAGCAAGTTTTGGTCACCGGGCGCCCGCTAACGGCCGTGCCCTGGACACTGGTTCGCAAAGTTACCACAGCAGAAGCACTGGCAGATACCGATACGCGCCTGACCACCATGTTGGTTGTCTTTCTGATGCTAATCGGTGGGATGGCGGTTACCCTGATCGCCGTGTGGCGTCATGGCACCAGCATTCGTGCCGCAGAAGCCGCCGAAGGGTTCCGGATATCCGCGGAACGCTTTGGTAATCTCTCCAAGTTTCTGAAAGTTGTGACCGATGGTCAGCCAACATCAATTATGGCTGTCACGGACGCAGGCATCATTACATTTGCCAATTATCAGGCCTCCGTTGGCACCGGCATCACCCACGAAGAGATGCTGGGCAAATCAATGTCCAGTGTTATCGGACCGATCAAGGGTAAATATTTCCTCGATTTAAACGCTGAGATAATTCGAAATCGTGAGGAAGTTCTTGCTGGTACTGGGCGTGTGTCGAACGAAAAAACGTTTGAGGATGAACGCGGACGGCACATCATTCGCTCCTACCATATTCCCCTGCGCCCGGACCGGGATTATCCCCCGGGCTGTTTGATGATTCTGGATGACATCAGTGAACTGGTGGAACAGCGTGAGCGACGCAGCCTGATCATGAACCAGTTGGTCTCAACCTTGTTAACAGTTGTCGGACGGCGGGACCCCTTTACCGCCGATCACGCCTTGCGGGTTTCGGATGTTGCTGAATGCATTGCCAAGGAAATGGAACTGGAAGACCAGGCTGTGCAAACATCTGGCATATCCGGCAAGCTCATGAACCTTGGCAAAACCCTGGTACCGGTGGAAATCCTCTCCAAAGAAGGGGCCCTGACCGACGAGGAAATGCAGATTGTGCGCGACAGTGTTCAGGTCAGCGCCGACCTGTTGCAGGAAGTCGATTTTGATGGCCCGGTTGTCGATACAATTCGCCAGGTCCAGGAAAAATGGGATGGTTCAGGTCCAAGGGGCATGTCAGGTGAAGACTTGGAAGTCAGTGCCTGTATCGTCGCTGTTGCCAACGCTTTTGTCGGTATGGCCAGCGCCAGACCTTATCGGGCCGGAATGGAATTCGACAAAGCGAGCGGTATTCTGATTGGATTGGGCGGTAAAGAGTTTAGTCGAAAACCCGTTGCAGCCCTCGTCAACTATATCGAAAACCGGGGTGGCCGGGACCGCTGGGCCCATTTCTCAATTCCACCCAAGGCCTGAATAAATCTCAGAGGAAAATCAATAAAGCGGCAGCCCTAATCGAATGCCAATATTGTAGCTCCAAAGATGTTGCGGGTGGCTATCACGTGAGACGGATTTCGCCAGTTGGGGGAAGTAGTGCCACGAGCCACCGCGAACCGTGCGGCGATCGCAATTGCCGTCAGTGCGCGGTGTTTGATCCTTCGGTGCGAAGGCATGGGTCTTGTTGTGGCAGTCCAGGGTCCATTCCCAGATATTGGCATGCATGTCATAGATGCCCCATGGATTTGGTTTGAAGGACCCGACGGGGGCTGATTTTTTACCTCCCCACTTGCTGCCGCACTTACGACAATTGGCATATTTCTTTTTGAGTTTGTCGCCCCACCAGTATCCGGTTGTGGTGCCCGCGCGCGCGGCGTACTCCCATTCAGCTTCACTTAACAGTCGGTACGGTCTGCCGGTTTTTATGGCGAGCCACTTGGTATATTTGACAGCCTCGTCCCAGGACATATTGATGACCGGGCGTTTGCCGCGGCCCCACTTGTGACTGTCAGGGTCACGGGGGCAGGCGCCCGCCTTCTTGCATGCCAGCCATTCATTCCAGGTGACTTCATAGACACTGACGGCCAGCGGGCCCTTGATGGAAACTTCATGGGCTGGCAGCTGGCTTTTTTTGCCTTTGTCGTCTCCCATCAGGTATTTACCTGCCGGGATAACAACCATTTTTGGGCAAGTTTTACAGTCCTTGAAGGTATCACCCACCTTCAGCGCTGCAGCTGCCACGGGTTGAGATGTGCTGGTGCCAGCCAAAATCGCCACGGCAAGAAACCCGGCAGCAGTCAGCTGTACCAAAATGCCAGGCAGTTTATTGCCAAGTCGTCGAAAACTCTTTCGACTTACTGTTTGGTGTCTTTCAGTTCGTCGTCCCATTCGGCTTCAGTCTTCCCGGGTTTGGTCGCTTCATTTCGAGGCGTGAACAGCACTGATACTTTATCGTCAGAAACAAGTTCATCATCCTCCTCAATATCCAGTTCCTTCAATGGCGTATTTTCAGCGTCGTCATCGTCGCCACCATTTCGGGAGCTTTCCCGACTGACGCTGTCGTCGTCTTCCTCAAGCTCATCTTCCAGAGACTTCGCCTCCGGCTTGTCATCAGGCTTCTTCAGGGAGAGCCCATCATCGTCATCTGTACCATCTTCGGAATTGCCATCCCCGCTGTCTGAGCTGGAAAACGGGTTTGATGTGGAGGCATCACTATCATCCTCGGTTTCGATATCGCCTTGCTCCTTGGCCGCAAAAGGATTTGCGGCTTCTTCTTCCTCTTCGTCATCCGAAGATTTGGAAAACGGATTGGCGGCCTCTTCGTCGCTGCTTTCTTCGCTCTTCTCAGGTGCGGCAAAGGGGTTGGCTGCTTCTTCGTCGTCTTCATCTTTTGAGGGCGCGGCAAAAGGATCTGCAGGCTTGCTGGCCTGGGCATCTTCCAGCGTACGGTGAACAACGGTTTTCAGACGACCAGCGCAGCGATCTTCATAGCGTTTTTTTGCGTCTTCACGAACTTCTTTAGTGTAGTCAAGGTCGAGAATATCAACGAGGTTCAGACCCTGGGCAATGGAGAGACGGTAGATGGCCAACTTTTCATCATATCTTGCGGCAACTTCATTGATCTCGGCATTAAAGACTTCGCCCTCGGCGTCCAGCACGTTGATAGTGGTTTCCTGACCAGCTTCCTGCAGACGCACACGAGAGCCATGCACTTCTGCCGAGATCAATACCGCGTTGGCCAACAACAAGCGACGGTCACAGGCGGTTAACATGGCTTGCCAGGCCAGTCTTACCTCTTCTTCAATGCGTCGGTTAACAAACAAATGGTTGTTGATTGTCGCGGAATAACTGTGGGCAGCTTCGGCGACAGATGATCGGGTGGAGAAGCCGGAAAAGAGATTCCATGTCGCCTGCACGGTGACAGAATAATCCCGGCGATTGCCAACGGTGCCCTCGCGATCATCTTCATAGTTGGCAGATCCAACCACGTCGACCCGCGGGAAATAGTCAGACTGGGCAGACCGTTGTCGCATGCGAGCGATATCGATTTGGCGATTGCTGTTGACGATCAAAGGATTGGCGGCCAGGGCGGCTGAGACTGCAACATCAACATCCGTTGGCACCAACACAAAATCCAGCCTGGGGTTTTCCATATTCTTGATGTCGGGCGGGTGCCCGAACAGCTGCGTATACCGGGTGACGGAATCACGCAAATTGCCTTCAAAAACAATTCGTTGTTCCTTGGACCGCTGAAGTCGGGTTTTGGACAACAAGACATCAACAGCCGTACCGCCACCGCGTTTTACGCGTTCGTCCTCAAGATCCAGCTGGTAGGCAATGGCCGATTCGCTTTTGCGCGCCAGTCGTGTCAGAGCGATCTGACGCAAAATGTCGATATAGATATTTGAGGCCTGCAACAAAAGCGCCTGGCGGGTTTCTTCAAACGTACCTGCAACCGCTTCCTGATTTAATTGGGCTGTATTCTTGTCGTGATCCTTGCGGCTGCCATCAAAAATATTCTGGGTAACCGTCATGGTCATTTTGTCAAAACCACGACTGAAGTCCTTGCCGGCTGTGCGACTGGCCGGGTTATCGATAATCTTGTAACCAGTGTCACCGGCCAGACTGACGGTTGGCAAATACAGCGAGCGGGCAAAATTGACGCCCTCGGTTGCTGCCGCAACATTGTCCTTGCCAGCTCTTAACTGTGGATGTTGTTGCAGAAGCTGCGTCAGTTCTTCCTTCAGCGTTGATGCTGTAGCAGGCAAAGAAAATACAAACATCGCAAAGGAAATTGCCATCGCAAAAACTGATTTGGTGGACGACAGTCGTGCAGGCACACGAATTGGCACCACGACTTCAGTCGCTGTGCAATTCTCTCCTGTGTTGTCTTTCCTGTCGGTCAATCCAGATTCCAAATCATGTACAAATTCAACAAGTCAAATGCAACAAGGCGCAGCCCTGCCGATCCCCTTCTTTCCAGAAAAGGTCGATGGGGCTGTCAGGCGCGGAGCCTGGTTCAATTCTTGTCATTCAATAACGCTTAGTTCCGCTCCAGGACTATACATCGTCTTCGCAGGCCTTGTCTTTAGGCTATTTTCGAGGTTTTCTGGATTTTTTGTTGAATTTCAGCGCATTGTGCTATGCTTACATGCAAATATTGGGGCGCCTGGCCGGGGGAATTTATGTCTGATACGACGATACGAAGCAGTGAGGCAGATGAAGGCCCCGGATTTGGTGGGCGTTTGCTGGATAAATGGAAAAACCGCAAACGTCGGACCTGGAAACAAAGGTTCAAGTCCTGGTTCAGTCCCAGCCGCCTGATCGCCATCATGATATTACTTTCCCTGGGTGTCGTCCGTACCCTGGATTTACCGCCCCTGGAGCCGTTGCGCGTCAAAACATTTGACTTATATCAACGACTTAAGCCGAGAGAAAAAACGGGCGATCCTGTATCGATTGTCGACCTGGATGAAAAATCCCTGACCGAGCTGGGGCAGTGGCCATGGCCGCGAAATGTCATTGCCCAGATCGTTGTTAATCTGGCCAATGCCGGCGCCGCTGCAATCGGCTTTGATATGTTCTTTACGGAACCCGACCGTTTGTCGCCCAATTTATACGCCCAATCGATGCCGAATATGCCAAAAAACGTTGCGGCAGCTCTATCCAAAATGCCGAATAATGACGAAGTTCTTGCGAACGTACTTCGCCAGACAAATACAGTGCTTGGGCAAGCTGCGATCCACGAGGATATTGCGGGGCGTGCTGCCCTGCCGAAGCCGACCAGATATGCTGAGATAAATGGTGATCCGAAGGAGCTACTGGAGGATTTCACAGGATTGACCGGCAATACCAAGGTATTGTCAGATGCTGCCAGAGGCCATGGCATGGTGACGATTACCCCTGAAGGTGACGGCATCGTGCGGCGCGTTTCGATGGTTCTGCAAGTAGGCGGTAAACTGTATCCATCTTTGACGCTGGAGATGTTACGCCTTGCCTATGGACAAAAAGGCTATATCGCGCAAGGGGCACATCCGAAATCTGGCCTGATTGGTCTAACCAAGATCAAATTGCGCAGCAAGCCCAAGAATTTTGTTATTCCTACTGACGGCAAAGGCCGGGTTCCGGTGCACTTTCGGCCCTACGATCCAGGTCTTTACATTCCTGCTGTTGATGTCTTTCGGAATAAATTCGACAAGGAACGGGTCCGTGGGCGGGCCATCCTGATCGGAACCAGCGCTGAAGGTCTGAAAGATATTCGAACCAGTCCGATTGATGACGCCCTGCCTGGGGTTGAGGTGCACGCCAATCTTTTGGAAACGATTCTGGCCCACAGCTATCTGAAACGACCGATTAATTCTCTGGGTAACGAACTGGTCGTGGCGCTGATCTGTGGCTTTCTGATGATCTGGCTGGTGCCGAACCTAGGTGCGGCTTTTACGGCCTTTATGGCGGTCAGTTTGATTGCCGCCATGGTCGGGTATTCCTGGTGGGAGTATTCCGGCAATATATTTGGCCTGTTTACCTTCGGTGAAAAGGCAAATCTGAATTTGATTGACGCGACCTACCCGGCGGCATCAACCTTTATTCTCTATACCTTCCTGACCTATTCCAGTTATGCCAAGTCAGCTGCTGAGCGAAAACAGGTTCGCGGTGCCTTTGCGCAGTACTTGTCGCCAGCCCTGGTCGAGCAACTCGCCGACGAACCGGAGCGTTTGACGTTGGGTGGTGAGATGAGGGATATGACTGTGCTGTTCGCTGACATTCGTGGCTTTACGGCTATCTCGGAACAGTTCAAGACTGACCCTCAGGGGCTCACCAATCTTATTAACCGCTTCCTGACGCCGATGACGGATATGATCCTGGAGCGCAGAGGTACCATCGACAAGTACATGGGTGACTGCATCATGGCGTTCTGGAATGCGCCTTTGGATGATGCGGATCATGTCGTACATGCCTGTGATTCAGCCTTGGCCATGTTCTCGGCGCTGGAAAGCCTGAATGCTGCCATCAAGGCGGAACGCGAAGCGGCGGGCGAGTTGTTCCTGCCGATCATCATCGGCATCGGCCTCAATTCCGGTGAGGCCTGCGTCGGCAACATGGGGTCGAATCAGCGTTTTGACTATTCGGTGCTGGGCGATACGATCAACCTGGGCGCGCGCCTGGAGAGCCAGTCAAAGAACTATGGCGTCGGTATCGTCATCGGTGATCTGACACATCAAGGCGCACCCGGTTACGCGATGCTGGAAATGGACTTCATTGCGGTCAAAGGCAAGACAGAAGGCGTACACATCTACACCTTGCAGGGCCGCCCGGACATGGCTGAGACGCCGGCGTTCAAAGCCCTGGCGACGAAGAATGCCGAGATGATCGAGGCCTACCGTGGCCAGCAATGGACCGAGGCTCGCGCCATGGTCGTCGAGTGCCGCGAATTGGATGACTTCCTCGAAAAGCCGCTGGACGTGCTCTACGACATGTATGATGAACGTATCGACCACTTCGAAGTCACTCCCCCGCCCGCCGATTGGGATGGTGTTTTTGTGGCGACGTCGAAGTAGATATCGATTTATTCAGCAGCGTCCGACGATTTTTTAATGCGGGGCAGGGTGATGCCGGTTTGTCCCTGGTATTTCCCACCCCGCATGGCATAGGTCAATTCACAGGCGCTTTCGCCGCGGAAGAACAGAAACTGACAGGCCCCTTCATTGGGATAGATCAACGCGTCCGTCGGTGTTGTATTGGAAAATTCCAGGGTGACATGCCCTTCCCAACCCGGTTCAAGCGGCGTTACATTGACGACGATGCCACATCTTGCATAACTTGATTTGCCCAGGCAGATCACCAACACATCATCCGGAATCTTGAAATATTCAACCGTACGTGCCAGCGCAAAAGAATTTGCAGGGAGTACAATTGCCTCTTCAGAAACCTTGGTGACAAGGCAGCTGTCATCAAAGTTCTTGGGATCAATCAGCACCCCACCAGGGTTGGTGAAAATCTTGAATTCCGGGGCAACCCTTGAATCATAACCGAATGACGACAGTCCATGCGAGATCACACCATCTTGCTTCAGCGTTTCGCTGAAAGGCGAAATCATTTCCTGCTCAAGAGCAAGGCGACGAATTTCATGATCAGGTAGAATGGACAAAGTTGAATATTCCCTGGGGCAAATTATTTAAAGAATACAATCTATCAATGTATTGCGCAAATTCAACGGAGTTTTGAATAGAAGAAATTTCCACAATAATAATGAATTAACATTCTTCTTTCGTCATGCGCGGGCTTGACCCGCGTACCCATGGTTTGACGGTATTTGGTTTTTGACACGGATTTATTTGTAGAGAGTGAAGAACATCGGACGCCCGTCTCTGATGTACATGTTTCCTGAAGACGTCGGTACGCGGGTCATGCCCGCGCATGACGTCATTTTGGATTTGATCTGGAAGGTGGAGCTTCTCAGCGTTCGTGGAAGGCTTCGTAGCGGATTTTCAGGACCGGGCGGACCAAATATTCCATGACGGATTTGTCGCCGGTCTTGATGTCAACGCTGGCTTGCATGCCTGGGGTGATCGGCAAATCACCTTCCTTGGTGCCAAGGTAGGATCGCTCGGTGGATACCTTGACCAGGAAATAGGGTGAGCCTTGTTCATCAAGGTCACTGTCGGGTGAAATCTGCGTCACCCGGCCATCCAGGCCGCCATAACGGATGAAGTCGTAACTAGTTACCTTGACCAAGGCCTTTTGGCCAACTTCCACATAGCCCCGATCTTCCGGTGCCAGATGAACTTCAATCACAAGCGTTTCTGATGTCGGCACGACTTGCATAATCGGCTCGCCAGCTTTCACCACGCCACCAACTGTGTTGAACGCCAGATTCTTGATCACACCATCAATGGGGCTGACAATTTCCGTACGCAGGCGTTGCGCACTGGCTTGTGACAGTAATTGCCGTGCACTGGCAATTTTTTGTTGGATATCGCTTAACTGACCAGCTGCTTCCCGGCGAAATTTGAGGGTTAATTCTGTGACGCGATCCTTGGCTTCCTTCAGGGCAGATTGTGCTTTGGGAATTTCCACGCCCATGGTGTTAACCTGGCCCTCAAGCTGGACAACGGCACTTTCCAGCTCCTGGTGTGAGGTCTTGGTCACCAGCCGGATTGCCAGTAACCCGGCGGATGTCGCCAGTTTGTCCCGGGATATTTTTAAATCTTTTTCCATGGACGCCTTGTTGGTCCTCAGGGTTTTGATGGCCAGCTCGGCCTGCGTCACCTGGCTTCTTTGTACTGTCTGGGAGCTTTCTAATTCGCCCCTTCGGGAATCAAGCTGGTTCAATTCAGCAGACGCCAGTTCAGGATGACGCTTGGCTTCGTCTTTGGGCATGATCATGTCACGTCCGCTTGATTCAGCCTTTAATCTGGCACGGGTCAGCGCAAGGCCATCGAGACGAACCTGCAAATCCTCCCGGTTCAAGCCGGTACTTCCCAGTTTAAGCTGGATTAAAGGGTCGCCTTTGTTGACGGAATCACCATCCGCAACATAGATGTCCTGGACGATGCCGCCTTCCAGGTGTTGCACAACCTTGATCTGGCTTTGCGGCACGACCGAGCCGATGGCGACGGCATATTCAGGCAAGGTAATGAAATATGACCAGGCAACAGAAGACGCCAGCAAAATCATGACCGCCCAGACAAGCTTGTGACTAACCTTGACCGGGTTTTCCGCAACAAGGTCGTCCAGTGGGTTATGCAAACCGCCAGTGGAGTCAATCGTGGAGTCGGTCATGGTGTCAATTAGTGCTTTCTGCAGCGTTGGAAGATCATATTATCGAATTTAAGGCAATTCTGTTAACTAAATGTGACTTCAGGCAGCTGTATGCAAGTTCCTGGTTTGGCAAGTGATCGGGTCTGGCTGGCGATCAGGCCTGGCGTTGATAAATTGGTGGTGCCGTATGGGTTCCCAGCAAGTGCGGCAACACATCCAGCGGACGACCACTGCGTACAATCCGGCCTTTTTGCATGACCAGAACCTGGCGGCACTGGGACAAAACACCCGGCGCGTGACTGATCACCATGATCGTGTGATTTTCTGCCAGCTCATTCAATGTCTCCATCAGTTCCATCTCGCCTTCGCGATCAAGATTTGAAGAGGGCTCGTCCAGCAACAAGATAGGCGGGTTGCCCAGCATGGCGCGGGCGATGGATAATCTTTGCCGCATGCCGCCGGAAAGCCTGGCACCGGCTTCACCAATATCCGTGGCATAGCCGTCCGGGAAATCTATAACCAGGTCATGCAAGCCGGACTTCTTGGCAGCTTCGACCAGTTCGTCGTCTGTGGCCTCCGGGCGGCCCTTGACCAGGTTGTCGCGCACCGTACCTGTAAACAAAAATGTTTCCTGAGGCACATAGCCAATCCACCTGGCCATTTCCGAACGGGTGAACTGGTTGATATCAGCGCCATCCAGCAGAACCCGGCCCTGGGTCGGGCGATACAGTCCCTGAATTAACTTGATCATCGTGGTTTTGCCGGAACCATTGGTGCCGACCACCGCAATGACGCCGCCTGGATCAACTTGCAAACGCACACCGTTGATGATCGCCGGGCTGTCTTCAGCATATTTGAAGTGCACATGCTCCAGATTGATGCGGCCACGAGGGCGCTCGTGCGCGATGCTGATCTCCATACGCTCCTGCGGCATGGAAAAAGCTTCCGTCAGGCGTTCAACGGCTTGCTTGAACCCGGCATAGGCACGCCACGATCCGACCAGTTGATTAAAGGGGCCGATGACTTTGTTGCTCAGCATGTTGGCCGCGATAAGTGAGCCGACGGACATATCACCTGCCATGATGGCAAAGGCACCGGCAGAAGTCATGGCAACCGTCGCTGCGGCGGCAAGGCCCGCGCCCAGATTTGAGTATTTATCTGATTTGTTTCCACGCAAGATGGATCGCTTGATGCTGTCGGCCTGGCGGTCTTCCCACAAAGGTTTCAGATCGCTTTCCAGCGACAAGGCCTTAACGGTATTGCGACCGGCGACAATTTCAGAAAGCAGGGTATCACGGCTGAAACCTGCCTGGCGTTCCTCACCTGCGGCGGCACTGACCGATGAGGCCGAGCGCCACGCCAGCAAAACAAATGTCGGCAGGATCAGAAACAAAACCCAGATAATAGGTGATGCGATCAGATAGATCACGGCGATAAACATCACCGCAAAGGGCAAATCCACGATCAACAAGGCTGTGGGGCCGGACAAGGTATTGCGGACAGTATCGCCGTCCTTGAACAGGGCATGCCAATAGGCTGAGGTCCGTGCTTCCAGAATGGACAGGGGCAGGGCCATGATTTTATTGAACAGGTCGCGCCCCAGGGTTACGTCAATATTCAGGGCCGCCCGTTGCATCAAACGGGACCGGGACTGGCGCAGGATATAATCAAAGGCGAAAACAAAGCCGACACCGATCAGCAACCCTTGCAGGGTGCTGATGTTCCCGGAATTAATAACCCGGTCGTAAATCTGCAAGACAAAAACAGGCACAGCCAGCGCCAGCGCATTGATGAACAGTGAAATCACCCCAATTTCACGATACATCGGCGCGAGCGGCTTTCTGATATCTTTCAGCCAGTCTTTTGACTTGTCGTCAGCCATTTGTATTTCTTGATCCAAATTCGGCTAACCCGGAAGGCCAGCCTGAAAAGTTAACAAAGAGAAAATATATTAAACTCAACTCGTTACCAGACGTACTACATGTTTCGCCACAAGTGATAAAACGCGATTTTGGTTAACGAATGTTAAACAGCGGGACGAGGTTCCCTTTAAATATTCACTTCATCTACAATTACGACAAAATTTTCAGGACATCTTCCGGCGGTCGTCCCACAGCTGCCTTGCCATTGGCTAAAACAATGGGTCGTTCAATCAAAACAGGATTATCATGCATAGCCTTGATCAGGGCTGTGTTATCGAGCGCCGCGTCTTCCAGGCTATTTTCAGCATAGGCCGCTTCCTTGCGGCGCATTAACTCCCGGGGTTCTTTACCCAGTAGAGTCAAAATGGAGGCAATTTCCTCTGGCGCGGGCGGCATTTTCAGATATTCCACAATTGTTGGCTTGATGCCTTGCTCTTCCAGCAGGGCAAGGGTTTGCCGGGATTTACTGCATCGCGGATTGTGATAAATCGTAACTTCGTTCTCGCCAGCGGACATTGCTTTTGTTAGCTCCTTGAAAAATCAGGCAATCAGATCAACATCTGGACCCATTCGCCTGTAAAGTGTCGTTCCGGACCTTCTAGAATATCTTGTAGGGGGCTGGAGAGTCGATGGCGAAAATTCATTTACCGGACTCTTTTCGACTCTCCGTTATGAAACGGGGTATTTTGGCTCTAAGCTGGCAACATGATGAAAATAAACGAAAAAATATTGTTTCTGTCCCGAATTTTGATGGTTTTGCTGTTTGTGACCATTTCGGGGGGCTCCATGGTTCAGGCGGAACAGTCAACAGAAGTGGCACCCGATGCTGCAATTGAGGGGTTAATCAAGCGCCTCGAAGATGTCGATGACCGGCAGCGTTTGGTGGATGACCTCAAAACGCTCCAGCAGGCCATCAACAAAACGCAGGCTGAAAAAAGTGTCGAAGCGCCGAATGTTCTCAGTGGCGTGCTTGAAAACCTGGCGGGTCATTTGGCGGCTGCCGGCGACAGCATTACCTCTATTTCCCAACAAGCAGGAGACCCCACCGACATAATTGAGTGGGCTTCGGCTCAGGTCGCAAACGCAGACAGGCGCGCCCTGTGGCTAAGTGTGTTGTTGCATGTTGTTCTTGTTGCCGGGGCTGCATTGGGCGTGGCGTGGCTCATGGGGCAATTATTGAAACGGCCCAAGGTCTATCTGGAAAGCCGGGGTATTTCCGCCTGGTATGCCCGTGCGCCTTTGTTGCTGGGGCGCACTGTCCTGGATCTGCTGCCACTGGCAGGATTGATGGTGACGGCCTACGCAGCGTTGGCCTTCAGCGGCCCTGATCACCTGGTCTATGGCATTGTGCTTTCAGTTGTGCACGCCCTTGTCGCTGTTCGTTTCCTGACGGCGATTGCAAAATCTCTTGTCACACCATTCAGTACGTCGCTCCGGCTTTTCGTTCTGGCCGATGAGACCGCGGCTTATATTTTTATCTGGCTGAAACGCTTGATCAAAATTCCGGTCTATGGATTTTTTGCGGCCCAGATTGCCTTTACCCTCGGCTTGCCGTCGGGGGCCTATGCGGCGGTCATCAAATTGGTCGGCCTGACGGAAACGGTTCTGCTATTGGTGCTTATCCTGCAACTCAAAGACGCCGTGGCGGGTTCTCTGGCGACTTCTGGAGAAACCGCATCTGATAAGGCATCAGGGGCTTTAAGCGGCGTGCGCAAACGAATAGCGGAAGTCTGGCATCATTTTGCGGGTCTTTACGTCATCAGCGCCTTTATCATCTGGGCCCTGGAAATAGAGGGCGGCTTTGCTTTTGTGGCAACGGGTACTGTCGGTACGGTCATTGTCATTGCCTTGGCGTCGGGTGCCCGGCTTCTGGCAAATGGCGGCCTCAAGCGCCTGTTCAGCATCTCGGACCAAATGAAGCGGCGTTATCCGGTGCTGGAAGTCCGGGCCAACAAGTATTTGCCAGCAGCCCGGCGGATTGTCTCCGGTCTGATCTGGTTAATCGCTGTTCTGTTGGTGCTGCGGGCCTGGCAATTTGATGTGGGGGCCTGGCTGGTCAGTGATTTTGGCCGACTGATTGTTTCTCGTGGCCTGAATATTATTTTGATTCTCGGTCTGGCTCTTGCCGTGTGGGAAGGTATCAGCACCTTGATCACGGTTTATCTCGAGAAGACCGATAACGACGGCCATCAGGTCGAACGCAGTGCCCGTGTGCGGACCCTGTTACCGCTGGCGCGCAATGCCTTGCTGGTGGTTATTCTGACCATGGCGATCCTGACCACACTCAGCGAACTGGGTGTGAATATTGGACCGTTGCTGGCTGGTGCCGGGGTTATTGGTCTGGCCATTGGTTTTGGTGCCCAGACCCTGGTCAAGGACATCATCACCGGGGCCTTTATCCTGATTGAAGATTCTATTGCCCTTGGTGATTTTGTCACCGTCGGCGGCTTGTCCGGTACGGTTGAAACCATGACTATCCGCACCATCCGTCTCAGGGATTCGCGGGGAACGGTGCACACGGTGCCCTTCAGTTCTGTTGATACGGTTACCAACAAGACCAAAGACTTTGCCTATCATGTGGCCGAGGTCGGTGTGGCTTATCGCGAAAATATCGATGAAGTCTATGATGCCTTGCGCGATATTGGCGCAGAATTACAGGCTGATGCCGCCTACGGCAGCGATATCCTTGAGCCGATCACAATTGATGGCGTTGATGCCCTGGCCGATAGTGCTGTTGTTGTGCGTGCGCGCCTGAAAACCCGACCTGGCAGTCAGTGGCGCATCAAGCGTATTTTCAATGACCTGGTCAAACGCCGCTTTGATGAACGTGGTATTGAAATTCCCTATCCCCATCAGACGATTTATTTTGGCGAAGACAAAAAGGGCGGTGCACCAGCCCTGCAAATCAAGGCTGCTGATAAACAGGCCATTGCCGAAGCTTTTACGCAGACGAAGACACCGAAGGCGGGCGCTGAAAATAAACCACTGGCGGTGGATCGACACCACCGGGATGCCAATGATGATGGTAGTGATGGCGGTGACGGCGGCGGGGTTTAAATTCGCAGCAAAGTAGTTTAAACAAGCGCCTCGCGCGCGATCTCGTCCTTTATTTAGCAGCCTCGCTCTTGTTAAGGGTTCGCGCCCCTCTATTAATATGTGAAGAAAATAATGTCTGATAGCGGAATTCAGCCTCATCCCCTGACAGTGCGCCCCATTGGTGCCGTGAACTGGCTTGGATTCTGGACGCTGTATTCCAAGGAAGTCCGGCGTTTTCTGAAGGTCTGGGGCCAAACCGTGTTTGCGCCCATGGTCACTATGTTGTTGTTTCTGGCCATCTTTACCCTGGCCCTGGGCGGTGCTGTGCGCACCGTTGGCGATATTCCCTTTGTGCAGTTTCTGGCGCCGGGACTGATCATGATGGCAATTGTGCAAAACTCCTTCGCCAACACATCCTCAACTATCATGGTGGCAAAAATTCAGGCCGTGATTGTTGATGTGTTGATGCCGCCCCTGACACCGCTGGAACTTGTCACCGCCTTTGCTTTGGGTGGGGTAACACGGGGTCTGGTCGTGGGGACGTCAGTGACCATTGCCATGTCGTTTTTTGTGCCCATGGAAATTCAGCATTTATGGGCCGTCTTGTTCTTTGCGATAACTGGATCCCTGATGCTGTCCCTGATGGGTTTGATCGCTGGGATCTGGGCCGAAAAGTTCGACCATATGGCGGTCATTACGAACTTTGTGATTACACCTTTGGCCTTTCTGTCGGGCACCTTCTATTCGGTCGAAAAGCTGCCAGGCATCTGGCGCACGATCAGCAGCCTTGATCCCTTCTTCTATATGATCGACGGCTTTCGTTATGGTTTCATCGGGGCCGCCGATGATTCTCCGATCCTGGGTGTTGTCGTCATGCTGGGCATGAACGCTGCACTGGGCTGGATCGCTTTTGAATTGTTCCGACGAGGGTACAAGATCAAGGCCTGAGAGACATTGTTGAAACTGGATCGGCGAAATATCGCCAGAAATGCCAGCGTTGACACATGCGGCGCAGAAAACCATACTGCGCGGCTTTCCCAAGTTTGACAGGAATTAAATGTGCCTTACGGCGGAAACAAGGTTTTCGCTATGGCCATCCAATCCTGAAAGTAATCGGAGAAGACCTGTGAATTCGACCTCGAAAGTAATGCCGACCTATGGTCGGGTAGAAATCTCATTTGAAAAAGGCGAAGGCCCTTACCTGTTTGATGGTGAGGACAACCGATACCTCGATTTTTGTACTGGCATCGCCACGGCATCTTTGGGCCACGCCCATCCGCATCTGGTGCAGGCCCTGACAGAACAGGCCGGCAAGGTCTGGCACACGTCCAACCTCTACCGTATCCCGGGTCAGGAAAAACTGGCTGAACGGCTGGTGGAAAACTCCTTCGCTGATCTTGTTTTCTTCTGTAATTCAGGTGCCGAAGCCTCTGAAAGCTGCATCAAGGTTGCAAGGAAATATCACTCAGCCAACGGCCATCCGGAACGCTATCGGATTATCACCATCAATGGTGCTTTCCATGGCCGGACGCTGGGGACCCTGGCGGCAGGTGGGAAGCCAGAACACCTGGATGGCTTTGGACCGGTTGTCGAAGGTTTTGATCATGTGCCGGCTGGTAATATCGACGCCATGAAGGCGGCGGTAGGTCCCGAGACAGCAGCGATTTTTGTGGAGGCTGTTCAGGGTGAGGGCGGGGTCAATGTGATGGACCCGAACTACTTGAAATCAATACGTAAATTGTGTGACGACGAAGGTATCCTTTTGCTGATGGACGAAGTCCAGACGGGCATGGGAAGAACCGGAACCTTGTTCGCTTATGAATGGGAAGGCGTTTCTCCTGATGTCATGGGCCTGGCCAAAGCCTTGGGGAACGGCATGCCAATCGGCGCTTGCCTCGCCACCAGGGAAGCAGCCAAAGGCATGACACCCGGCACGCACGGCTCGACTTATGGCGGCAATCCACTGGCCGTGGCGGCAGCGAACGCCGTGCTGGACGTGATGCTGGAGGATGGTTTTTTTGATCGCGTCAAACAGATCACCGGCTATTTGAACCAAAAATTATCTGGCGTTATCGATGCGCACCCGGATGTGATTGAAAGCGTGCGGGGGCATGGGCTTCTGATCGGTTTGAAGTGCAAGGTTGCAAATCTTGAACTGGTTGATGCCCTGCGGGCTGAGGGTGTGCTGACGGTTGGTGCGGCAGATAATATTGTGCGTCTGATTCCACCCTTGATCATCACCGAAGCTCATGTTGATGAGGCCATGGCCGCCCTGGAACGGGCCTGCCAGGCGCTGGAATCAGCGAGCTAACGGGGGGCAAAAGCATGACAAATCCCAGACATTTTCTGGACATTGATGCCCTTGATCAAGACGGTTTGCGGCAAATTTTAGGCCGTTCGTCCGAATTAAAGGCAGCGCGTGTTGGCAAGCCCAAAGGCACTGTCGATGACGGCCGTCCTCTGGATGGTCACGTGTTGGCGATGATTTTCGAAAAAGCATCGACCCGCACGCGCGTTTCATTTGAAATCGCGATCCGCCAACTCGGCGGCACGGCCCTGATGTTGTCGGGCAGGGATTCGCAAATGGGTCGCGGCGAGACCATTGCCGATACAGCGCGGGTGTTGTCGCGCTATGTGGACGCCATCATGATCCGCACGGATGATCACGCCAAATTGCTGGAGCTCGCCGAGTACGCCACGGTGCCGGTGATTAATGGCCTGACCGATGATTCACATCCTTGCCAGGTGATGGCCGATGTTTTGACTTTTGAGGAAAAGCAGGGTCCCATCGAAGGTCGAACAATTACCTGGTGCGGTGACGGCAACAACATGGCTGTGTCGTGGATTCATGCTGCCGCCCGCCTGGATTTTGAACTGCGCCTGGCCTGTCCCGAACAATTGAACCCGCCAGAAAAAGTGATGGCCTGGGCGAAGGCGGAAGGGGCCAAAGTAACCCTGACAGAAGACGCTGAAGCTGCTGTCGCGGACAGTGCCTGTGTCATTGCCGATACCTGGGTTTCCATGGGTGATGAACAAGCCGAAAAACGCCATAACTTGTTGCAGCCTTATCAGGTCAATGAACATCTGATGTCGCTGGCGGCCAAGGATGCGGTCTTCATGCATTGCCTGCCCGCGCACCGCAATGAAGAAGTAACAGACGCCGTTATGGATGGTCCGCAGTCGGTGATTTGGGACGAAGCCGAAAATCGGTTGCATGCCCAAAAAGGCGTGCTGGCCTGGTGTTTTAATAAATAAGTGCTTCGACAAATAAGCGTCCTAATAGATAAGTGTTATAAAAAATGACAACCGAGTTTTCCGTGCCCGCCAGTTCCAAAGGCGAAGGCGACGACCTGATCCTGCCCTTCAAATTTGAGGTGGCTGATATCCGGGGTCGCCTCGCGCGCCTCGGCCCGGCTTTGGATACGGTGCTGAAGGCACATGATTATCCCGACGCTGTGGCGAAGCTTTTGGGTGAAGCCCTGATCCTGTCAGCCACCATTGCCGGGACGTTCAAGTTCGATGGCCGCTTTGTTTTACAGGCCTCGACCAATGGCCCCATTAGCTTGCTCATCGCCGATTTTACCACCGATGGTTCCTTGCGCGGCTATGCCCGCTTCGACGAAAAAGCCGTGGCAAAAGCAGAATCCGATATGACAATTTCCGCACCGGTACCACGCCTGATGGGGACCGGGCATCTGGCCTTTACCGTTGATCAGGGCGCCGACATGGAAAACTACCAGGGCGTGGTCGCGGTTGAAGGTGCGACGATGGCCGATTGCGCCCACGAATATTTGCGTCAGTCCGAACAGCTGGCGGCAGCTGTGCGGGTTGAGGTTGGCAAAGTCGATGGTAACTGGCGTGGTGGCGCCATCATGCTGGAACAACTGGCCGGGGCCTCGGCCCATGACCGCACCGAAGAAGAGGCCGAAGACGACTGGCACAGGGCCATGGCTCTGCTGGGCAGCGTCAAGGCAGAGGAAATGCTGGACGTTGATTTGGCAGGTGGAGCCTTGCTCTATCGTTTGTTTAATGAAGATGGCGTGCGCGTGTACGAAGCTGCGGCCTTGCAGGCCAAATGCCGGTGCAGCGCAGCACGCATGGAAACTGTGATGGCTTCTTTTGGCCCGGAAGATTTACAGTCCATGGTCGTAGATGGTCAAATCACCGCCACCTGCGAATTCTGCAATGCGGTTTATGTCTTTGACCCGGATAAAGTAGCAAGCCAGAATGCCCAAGCTGATCAAGACCAAACGCCAAAGGAATAAAACATGTTTTCAGGATCATTAAGGATCGTAACTGTGGCATTGGTTGCCGGCTTCCTGTCGGCCTGCGAAACCCCGGCCAACGCCCCGACCTGGCCTGAACTCACCTGGGGCCATCTGGCACCAATTACCTTCAAGGCAGGCAGCGTCGAATTTGTCGACAATTATGTGGCACCCTTGAAGTCGCCCAACCTGGATCACGAATTCCCCACCACGCCCCAAGCCGCCTTGCAGCGCTGGACCATCGATCGCATCCATGCCGGCGATGATACCTTGAACGGTGTGCGTGTCACTATCCTGGACGCCAGTGCCGTTGGCGTGCCGTTGAAAACCAAAGACGGCATCAAGGGCCTGTTTTACAAAGAGCAAGCGTTCCGCATTAACGCCGCCCTGGAAGCCCTGATCGAAGTCCGCGACAGCACAGGCCGGGTAAAATCCCGCGCCCAGGCCCGCGTCATCCGCCGCCGCACCGTGCCAGAAGAAACCTCTCCCAACGCGCTGGACCGCATCTACTTCAATTTGCTGGAAGCCGTCATGAAGGACTTCAACCTGCGCATGGAACTGGAAGTCCGCAAACACATGGTTGGTGATCTGGAGTAGGGGCGGGCCGGGAAAGGTGTTCTTGATTGTTTGCTGCTGAATATTCTGGACAGGCCATCCCCACCCACGCGGTCACTCCGGACCCGATCAAGAGTCTATGATGAGGTTGGATAACGCGAGGTCGTTTGGTGGGCAAGAACGACGCGTTTGATCAAATTTCCGGATCAATATTAAACACTTGTTTGAATGACGTGATATAGGCTTGGCGAAAGGCCTCGAATAGAACCGATTTGATGCCAGGTGTTTTGCGCCAGTCGGTTCCGGCGTCCAGCAGGGGGGTGCATACGGCTGGGCCGGTGTTCATGCAGAAATAATTGTAACAACTCTCACGTCCCAGTTCGGTCAAATCATTCCAGTTGGCGCATTTAAAATCGTCGGTCAGGTAATCACAGGCAACGTCCTGGGGTTTCTGGAAATCGCCCCAATCTATTTTCAGGGCCACACAGCACATGGATAAACAGGACCCGCAGTCATGTTTGAAGTCGTCGGGTAAGGCGTTGTAAGCTTCGTTGCTGTCATCCATGCGGCATTCCCCTAGCTCCCCTTAACCGCCTCTATCAAATGCGTTTTCTGCGGCACGACAAAAAAGTCTCCCTGGCGGAAGGGGGCAAGGCCCGTGAACGTGTCCTGGACCACATGGTCCATGGCCGCCTCGCTTTTCTCAAAGATAATTTTGGCGATAGGCAGGCCTTCGATCTCGCCGCGCACGCCATGTACCGTTGCCGGTATGGTGCGATTGATCGAAATATCAGAGATTGAACATTCCATAAAACCCGCCTCAGCCAGCATGGGCAGCAGTTGGTTGGCTTCCAGGGCAAAGGGGGCTGTGGCCTTGCGGGCGGCATCGGCACTGACATGTTGTGCCAGGGCTTCGGTCATCGGCACGACGATATCTGCCACGCCGTTCCAGACCGTAAAACAAATCCGCCCCGCTGGTTTCAACACCCGGTGGACTTCTGTCAGGGCGGCTTGTTTGTCGGGGAAAAACTGGATGCCCTGCTGGCAAAAGGCGATGGAAAAAGTATCGGCTTCAAAGGGTAAATCGGTGGCATCGGCTGTTTGCCATTCACAGGTCCGGGCGGCATCATCTGTCAGGCTTTGGGCGATGGCAATCATGTCCCCGTTCAGGTCTGTACCGACGATGCGGGGTTTGGCCCCTGCGCGCTGGCGTACCGTGCGGGCCACAATGCCCGTGCCGCAGGCGATGTCGAGAACCACGTCATCGGCCAAAACTGTCACCTGGTCCAGGGTCGCCACAGCCAGGGGCGCAAACATGGTTGGCACCTTTTGTTCTTCATAAATCCGGGCCGCATCGCCGCTTAGCTGGAAGCCGCTTCTTGCCATCAGATTCCCTCCGCTGTTTTTCCAAATCCCCCTTCCAGGGAGATTTGATATTACGCTCAAGCGCAGCTTGTGGCTGCGCGCCTCAATGGCGCGTGTTACCTGTTCGGAATGAGGTGCTGTTTTTGTCCACCCAATCCTCAGGCTGCCCCCGCCCGTCTTGGCAAGGTCCAGTTGGGGCGGAGAAAATGACAGGTGTAGCCATTGGGGAATTTTTCAAGATAGTCCTGGTGTTCCGGTTCAGCTTGCCAAAAGTCACTGACGGGGGCGACTTCAGTAACAACGGGGCCAGGCCAGATGCCTGAGGCGTTGACGTCGGCGATCGTGTCGTCGGCGACGCGTTTTTGATCCTCGTCCACATAATAGATCCCCGAGCGATAGCTGGGGCCACGGTCGTTGCCCTGGCGGTGGGGGGTTGAGGGGTCGTGGATCTGGAAGAAAAATTCCAGCAAGGCGCGGAAACTGGTCAGTGCCGGGTCGAACATGATTTCGATGCCCTCGGCATGATTGCCGTGATTTTGGTAGGTGGCGTTGGCCACGTCGCCGCCAGAGTGGCCACCGGTGTAACCCACACGGGTGGCAGTCACGCCGGGCAGTTTGCGGATCAAGTCCTGCATGCCCCAGAAACAACCACCAGCCAATACGGCGCGTCCTGTATTTTGTTCATTTGCCATCAGATATCCTCCACCTGGTCGATATATTCAGCGTAACCCGCTGCTGCCATTTCATCTTTTGCGATGAATTTCAGCGAGGCCGAGTTGATACAATAGCGCAAACCACCACGATCCGCCGGGCCGTCGGGGAAGACGTGGCCCAGGTGACTGTCACCATGGGTCGAGCGCACTTCGATGCGCACCATGCCCACGCTTTCGTCGCGCAATTCGCTCACATAGGCGGCCTCAACAGGTTTGGTAAAGCTGGGCCAGCCGCAGTGGGAGTCAAATTTGTCAGCCGAGGTAAACAAGGGCTCGCCCGAGACAATATCCACATAAAGACCCGGGGCGTGATTATCCAGATATTCCCCGGTGCCCGGCCGTTCGGTGCCGCTTTCCTGGGTGACATAATGTTGTTCGGGCGTCAAACGCGCCACGGCGTCGTCATTCTTTTGGTAATCAGCCATGCAGACCTCCGGCTATCAGTTCATTGACAAGAATATAGGGCTGATGACGGGCATTAACCAGTGCGGGGTCTGGCGTCCTTTCCGACAATTTCAGCCGGATCAAAAGGAACAGTTGTATACTATCAAATTGTTGAGTATAAAGTGGCCGTTTGGCCCTGCTGTGTCGGTGAGGCCAATTCTTGATTCTTCTTCGTCTCTCGGCACCCTCGTTAATACTTGTACAGGCTTTTCATGCACCTCCGAAATTGGCAACAGGAACTTATCGATCAGTTCCCGTCGATCATCAGCAAATATCGTCGTTTTATCCTCAAGGCACCCACCGGGGCCGGCAAAACAGTGCTCGCCAGCGAAATCGTTGAGCGCTTCTACAAGGACAAAAAGATTGTTGTGCTTTGCCATCGGTTGGTGCTGCTGGAGCAACTGGAAAGGGCCCTGAGCCAAAAGCATTCGGTGCGCAAACTGGCGGTGTCCGACACCGGCCCGGCCTTTGAAGGCTATGACATTCTGTTGTCGACCAATATGCGGGCCAAGGACGTGCTGGCGGATGCCATCACCAAAGCTGACCTGATCATTGTCGATGAAGCCCACCGGGTGTCTCCCAATGGTCGTGGTTACAAACGTATCATTGATGATTTCAATGAAAACGGCAAAAGAGAAGCCCAGTTCATGGGCCTGACGGCTTCACCTGAACGCCGCACGGGTGATCAGCGCGATCAGCTCAGCCTCGCCTTTGACGCCATTATTGATTGCGCCAACATTCAGGACCTGATCGAAGAAGGTGTCCTGGTTCAGCCGGTGTACCGGTCTCACTTTGTGCATGACCTGGAACTGAACAATATCGATATCAGTTCCGGTGATTTTCCGGTAACCAAGCTGGCCTCAGCCATCATCAAATCCTCCATGATCGACTATGCCACGCGTAGTTATATGGAAGAGCGTGAAAAACTGTCCGGCTTGCCGATCTCAGCCTGGTTTTGTGCTGATATCAGTGTCGCCGAGGCAACTTTGCAGCAAATCCAGCAGCTGGGTATCGAAGCGGCCATGATTACCGCTGCCACGCCCATCAAGGAACGCATGGCACAGCTGGCCCGACACGAGCGCGGCGAGATTGAGGCCATGGTTTCGGTCGGTGTGCTTGTCGAAGGCTGGGATAACCCCCATTGCAATATCATTGTGCACCTGCGCCCGACCCTGTCGAAGGTTTTGTGGGGTCAGTCCGTGGGCCGTGGTTTACGCTCGGCCCCCGGCAAGGACAAGTGCATTATCATTGATGTCAGTTCCAACTGGAGCACCTTCGGGCCGGTGGAAAAGCTGGAATGGAGCTTGTGGAGCACCCGTGGATCACACTTGCAGTTCATGAACCGCTTCAACTGGATCGGTGAACAGCAGGACGGCGACGACAACGAAGATATCTATTTGCTCTGCAAAAACGAATTGCCGAACAAAACACGTTGCTCCCATATCTATCAAAAAAACGTGCACAAGGATGACACCTGTCCGGTCTGTGGCACCTATGCGGCGGTGGATATCTACAAGGAACAGAAGCTGGGTACAGCGCTGAATGAAAGTGGCCTGCACAGCCTGTTCTTCAAGCGCGTGCCGAAGGTTTTCGAAAAAATGAACATGTCGGTCTGGGAACGCCTGGATGTTTCAGCCTGGAAATCGGCCAACGAAAAAGAAAAGGTTTTCCTTTCCTTCTGCATGGCCTTCCGGGAAGTGTCGGGCGACGAGACCCATTCTGAATCAGAATATTGGGAAGCCGCCCTGGCCGCCGAAACCAGCATTCGCACCTATCTGCACAAGCACGAGTTCTGGATCAAGAAACAGGATGATTTTGATCTTGGCCTGATCGCTGACGGTATGCTGGCGGGCAAAATCGTTCGTACTCTGCAGGCCCATTACGGTATTTCCCTGTGCGGTCGGTCCTTCCAGACCCATTCGCCGGAAGAAAGCGAACGCAAGTATCAAAAAGCCATTCGCGTTGCTGAACGCATGGCGACACTGGGTTGTTCCAGCCACGATAATCTGCCCTATTTCAACGGTTCGGACCATATGGCCGCCTGATCGGTATCGCTTCAGAAATCAGGTCTATTGCCGCCATAAACGGCAAACATCAAATTTTTGTAGTACGTATCCACATTGCGAAAACCGGCATTGCGGAGCCATTCCAGCTGTTCCTCGACTTCTGAACAGTGGTCATCTGCCATACGCGCGCGGGCCTTTTTGATGGTGTCATCATCAAGGCCTGCTTTGCGGCATTCCCCAGCCCAGATATTGCGATAGTGGTCTTGCAGATGTTCAGTGGGGGCCTGGACGTGGTCGACAATCAGAAATGGACTGTTGGGCAAGACGCGGGAATAAAGCGTGCGGAATAAAGCACGCTTTTCGATGCCGTTCAGATTGTGGATGGCCAGGACAGAAATTATCAAATCGTATTTTTCCGGCGGGTCATTGCGGGCGAAATCTGCATGCAGCCAGGTCACGCGCCCGGCACTGTCAGCAAAACGGGCGCGGGAGTTGTTCAGATGTTCTTCGTCGGCATCAATCAGGGTAATCCGGGCCTTTGAATATTGTGCCAGGATCAGGGCTGCCGTGAAACCGTCTCCTGATCCAAGGATTGCCACCGATATTTCCTGGTCTTCTTCATAGGGGATCAGCCGCAGCAGGGTGGCAAACACATCCTCAGCGCAGGGCAGGCGCTTCAGCCATTCCCGGTCAATGTCTATGGCAACTGACTGGATGATTTCAGAGATTATCATGGTGAACCGGGGTCAGGGGGTTTCCGCGTGGTCCATCAGGCGGTGCAGGAAATCTGTGCACTCGTCAATTTGCGACACGGCGATGAATTCATTGGGCTTGTGGGCCTGGGCGATATCGCCTGGGCCACAGACGACGGTCGGCACGCCGGCTTCCTGGAAAATTCCGGCTTCGGTGCCATAGGCCGCCGTATAAGTCTGGTTGGCGCGGGCCAGAGCCATGACCAGGGTTTCAGCGGCAGAGCCATTTTCCGGCACCAGGCCACGGACTTTGGCCCGTACCTGGGTATCGATGGCAGCCTCGTCAGATACCATCTTCATCTTTGGCAACACGGTGTTTTCCGCAAACTCATTAAACCGATCAACGATGGCCTGGGTGTCGGTGCCGGGAATATCGCGGAACTCCCAGACAAAAGTACATTCACGCGGAATGATGTTCAGGGCCGTACCACCCTTGATCGTGCCGATCTGGACGGAGGTGTAAGGCGGATCAAAGCGACTGTTGGGCTCCGGGTTGGCCTTGAATTCTTCTGCCAGGTCATTCAGGAAACCGATCAACTCGGCGGCATAAACAATGGCGTTCACCCCTTGGTGGGTGGCACTGGAATGGGCTTCGAAACCGGTCACGGTTGTGATGAAAGAATTGATGCCCTTGTGGGCGTTGACCACACGCATGCTGGTGGGTTCGCCCACGATGGCAGCCTTGGGGCGGGCACCTGGAATGCTGATATTAGGCACCAGGCCATGGGCCCCGATGCAACCGACTTCCTCGTCATAGGAAAAGGCCAGGTGCAGGGGGATTTTAAAATTTCGCTGTTTCATTTCCGGCACCAGGGCCAGGACAATGGCAATAAAACTTTTCATGTCCGACGTGCCGCGGCCATAAATCAGCCCGTCTTTGTGGCGCGCCGTAAAAGGGGGGCTGTCCCAGTCCTGGCCATCTACCGGGACCACATCCGTATGGCCCGACAGCACCACACCGCCGTCACATTTTGGTCCGATGGTGGCGTATAAATTAGCTTTTTCCCCGGTTTCATCGTGGATCAGATCACTTTCGATGCCGTGTCCCGCCAGATAATCCCGCACAAAATGGATCAGTTCCAGATTGGAATTGCGGCTGGTTGTATCAAAGGCGATCAGTCGCTCAATCATGGCCGTGGTCGAATAGGTTTGGTCGGGCATCAAATATTCCGGGTTCTGGCGGGTTCTGGGGCGTTTCCGGCAAGATACAGGCGCAATCAGGGTGCGTCCAGCGCCCTCAGAGGCATCCAGCCGCCCCATGGGGCAGAAATTACTTGATTGAGCACGCAGTCGGGCCTACATCCATTAAGTTAATCAAACGATTGACCTAATTAATTGAGGCCAAAACACTGACTGACAATGTGAAGGACATAAAAAAGCTGGCAGCGGCGACGGCAAGTGTCGACGACGGCCCAGCCATGCCCGCCATGCGTCGCGGGCGTCCGCCCAAAGGCAATGCCGCTGAAGGACGCAAAAAACTATTGGTGGCGGCAATCACCCTGTTTTCAGAACAAGGTCCGGACAGTGTTTCGACCCGACAACTGGCCCAGGCTGCCGGTGTGAACCTGTCGGCCATCACCTACCATTTCGGCGGCAAGGATGCCTTGTATGAAGCCGCCATTCGCCAGGCCATTGATGACCTGGCCCCACGCCGACAGATGTTGATCAATTATCTGGAAACGATCCTGCGAGAAACGGACGGCGACCAAAAGGCGTTGGCCAAGGCCATTGGCTCCTTTGTGAAGGCATTTTTTGCGGTGCTGGTGAAGGATGATTTTCCCCTGACAACCATTCGCCTGTTGATGCGTGAGCTGCACCATCCCACAACTGCATTTTCGCAAGTCATCGACCAACATATTGACCCGGTGCAGGATGCCATCGCCCGCCTGGCTGCTGTGGCCACAAACTGTGATGTCAGTGATCCGCAAGTGCGCTTGTTGGGCCTGTCAGTGACCAGCCAGATATTCATGTTGGGCATCATGCGACCCGTTGTCTTGTCGCGCATGGGCTGGTCCGACTATTCGGCAGACAATGCCAACACTGTTATAAAATTAACAACGACGTCCATCTTGCGCCTTCTTGGCCTGCCAGAAAATATTGACAGGTTTGAAGACAACGACGAACTGTCCGAAAGCTAAATCATGTCGAAAAAAACCATCAAAATTCTGTTGCCTGTCCTGATTCTTGTTTTGGCTATCGGGGTTGCCCGTTATCTGACCGCGACCAGGGCTGTTATTTCCCCTGAGGCACCACAAGAAAAGATCTGGACAGTGGCCGCGACCACGGTTGTGATTGCTGATTATGCCCCAAATCTAAAATTGTATGGCCAGCTGGTGGCGGGACGTGAAACCGAATTGCGCGCTCTGGTCGTGGGCCCTGTAATCAGGACCGGCGAAAACTTTGTCGAAGGCGGCACCGTCAAGGCAGGTGAATTGCTGTTGGCCATTGATCCTTTTGACTATCGCGCCGTGCTGGATGAGCGCAAGGCACAACTCGCCGAGGCCTTGGCCCGCACGACAGAAATCACCGCCCGTCGTCGTTCCGAAACCCAAGCCCTGAAGCAGGACGAAAAGCAACTTGATCTGACAATGAAAGATTACGAGCGCATCAAAGAGCTGCAAAAGAAGGGCACCGTTTCCAACAAGCGCTTTGATGATTCGCGCATTGCGGAAAGCCGCCAAAACCAGCTGGTCTCTACCCGCAAAAATAACATTGTCGCCTTGTCTGCCCAGCTGGACCAACAGAAGGCCACGACCCGGCGTCTGGAAGTTGGTGTGCGCCGGGCCAAACGCGACCTCGCACGGACAAAACTAAAGGCGCCATTCAGTGGTTTTCTACTGAAAAAAAATGCTGAGCTCGGCAAGCGATTGTCTTTGAACGACCCCATCGTCAAACTGGTTGAAGCCGACAACATGCAGGCCCGTTTTCATGTCTCCAGTGGCCAGTATGGCCGGCTGGTTGCCGGGGGTGGCCTAAAGGGCCGCAAAGCTGAAGTGATTTGGCGGGCCGGTGACAAGGTCTTTAAATATGCGGCCGTCGTCGACCGCGCCGGGGCCAGCATTCAGGCAGCCAGTGGCGGCGTTGATATCTATGCTCGCCTGCAAGGGGCCGGTGTTGATCAGCCCCTGCGCCCGGGCGCCTTTGTCGAAGTCACCCTGAAGGACTTTAACTACAAACAGGTCATCCGGGTCGCAGAAACGGCCTTGCATACGGACACGGTTTATGTGGCCAAGGATGGTCGCCTGGATCCGCGCAAAGTTGAAATTATCGGTCGGGCCGGAGAAGAAGTCCTGCTGCGGGGAGCGTTGCAAAAGGGCGAGAAAATTGTTGTCACACGCTTTGCCGAAATGGGCCCTGGCATGAAGATCGAGGTGCGCTGATATGTTCCTCAAACAATTGATCTCGCTGTTTGCCCATCATCGCAATGCCTCGAACTTGCTGATGATCATCATGTTGGGCATTGGCGTCTTTTCCATCTTCAAGATCAACACCCAGTTTTTCCCCACCATCGGTCTGGACCGCATCACTATATCTGTGCCCTGGGCAGGTGCATCGGCTGAGGATGTGGAGAGTAATATTATTGAAGCCATCGAGCCCGAGCTACGTTTTCTTGATGAGCTTGAAAATATTTCTTCCTTCGCCAGTGAGGGCAACGGCACCATTTTGCTGGAATATGTTGCCGGGGCTGATATGCAACTGGCCTTGTCAAATGTGGATTCGGCTATTGGCCGGATCACAACCTTGCCTGAAGACTCTGAGCGTCCTGTGGTTTCTCGCCTTGTGCGTTACGACACCATCTCCCGTATCTCCCTGTCCGGCCCCTTTTCTGAAGCATCTCTCAAGGTCATGGCCAAACAGATGCGTGATGAGTTGCTGGATCTGGGCATTGCCAAGGTCAGCCTGACCGGTGCCCGCAAGGAAGAAATCCAGGTCAACATCGCGCCCCAGGCTTTGCTGCGTTATGACCTGACGCTTGCCGATATTGGTCGACGTATTTCGACCAGTTCCCAGGATATGCCTTCGGGCACTCTGGAGGGCAATGCTGACGTGCAAATCCGCAGTCTCGGTCTTGCGAAACAGGCAGAGTCAATTGGTGAAATCGAAATCCGCGCGCTGGAAAATGGCGAAAAAATCTTGCTCAGTGATGTGGCTAATATTGAAGATGCCTTCAAGGAAGGCGGCATCAAGGGCCTGCGGTATGGCATCCAGGCCATCAGTCTGCTGATCAGCCGGGCCGAAAGCGCCGATGCCCTGAAGCAGTCAAAAATTGTGCATGATTATGTGGACAGGATCAAACCGACCCTGCCGCAAGGGCTGGAACTGATGCACTATAATGTGCAATCAGACCTTATCGAGGACCGCATATCCTTGCTGTTGCGCAATGGCGTCAGCGGTCTGTTCCTTGTCCTGGCCGTGCTGTTTCTGTTCCTCAACGGACGCCTGGCATTTTGGGTCGCCGTCGGTATTCCCACGGCCCTGTTTGCCACCATGGGCGTCATGTTGGTCAGTGGTCAGACCATCAACATGCTCAGCCTGTTTGCCTTGATCATGACCTTGGGCATTATTGTTGATGACGCCATTGTTGTTGGCGAACATGCGGCGACGCGTCGGGCGCGGGGCATGAAGCCTATCGAAGCCGCGGAAGCCGGGGCCGTGCGTATGCTGGCACCGGTACTCAGTTCTTCCCTGACAACCATCGCCGCCTTCATGCCGATCTTCATGATCTCCAGCATTATTGGCCAGATTATCGCGGCAATTCCTTTTGTTGTCATCGCCGTTCTGGTGGCAAGCCTGGTGGAATGTTTTCTGGTGTTGCCCGGCCATTTACGCGAAGCCTTGCCGCGCGTTGATGAAAAGCCGGGACGTTTTCGCGTTTGGTTTGACGGTCATTTTGGCCGCTTTCGGGATGGTGCCTTTGAACGCATTGTAACCAAGTGTGTGGAACATCGTTATGTCACCTTGTCCGGCACGGTCGCCCTGTTAATCATCAGCATTGGCATGGTCACAGGCGGGCGTGTGCCGTTCAATTTTTTCCCCTCGCCTGAAGCCGATACCGTATTTGCCAACGTGATTTTTGCGCCTGGCACGCCCAGGGAACAAACAGAACGCATGATCCGAAGTCTTGAAGAAGGCATGCGGCGGGCCGAAATGAAAATTACCGACGGCAAGGGTGGATTAATCACGGCAAGCTTCGCCAAGGTTGGACAATCCCAGGCCCAGGATTTCGGAGCCCAGTCAGGCGATCACCTGGGCGGAATCCATGTGGAATTGGTGGCCTCTGATTACCGCACCGTCCGCACCGCTGATTTTGTTGAAGTCTGGCGTAATGAAATCACGCCGCTGCCGGGCATCGACCGGGTGACGTTGGCGACACCTGCTGTGGGACCACCGGGTAAGGAAATTGATATTCGTTTTTCAAATGGCACGACAACTGTTTTGAAGGCAGCATCCGAAGAAGTACAAAATCTGCTGAAACGGCTGCCCGGCGTTTCTGATGTGGCGGACAATCTACCCTATGGCAAAAGCGAAATTATTCTGAAGGTGACGCCGCAAGGCAAAGCCCTGGGTTTCACCACCCAGGACGTGGGTCGCCAGGTCCGCGATGCCTTCCAGGGCAATATCGCCAAACGCTTTGCCCGTGGTGATGAAGAAGTCACTGTGCGGGTCCAGTTGCCGCGCGATGATATTGGTCGCGGGGCATTACGTGATCTTTATTTGCGGGGTCCCGGTGGCGTCGAAGTGCCCCTGTCCGAAATCGTTGAAATGTCTGAATCCCAGGGCTTCTCCCGGATCAGGCGGGAAGATGGTGCGCGTGAAGTTTCCGTGGTCGCAGAAGTTGACGAGACCCTCACAACAGCGGCCGAAGTCGTTGCGGCCCTGAACAGCGCCGGGATTGCTGAAATAGCCAAACGTCACGGGGTTGATTTTCGCTTCAAGGGTAAATTTGAAGAAACGGCCCGCACCATGGGCGAAGTCCAGACCGGTGCCATTGTTGGCCTGATGGCGATCTATATTGTCCTGGCGTGGGTTTTTGCCAGCTACACCCGACCCTTTGTGGTCATGGCGATCATTCCCTTTGGCGTGGTGGGGGCCATTGTCGGCCACCTGGTCATGGGCTACAGCCTGTCGATCCTCAGCCTGATCTCGCTGATGGGTCTGGCCGGCATTCTGGTCAACAATTCCATCATCCTGGTCAGCACCATTGAGGAACGGATTGCTGAGGGCGAAGAATATTTGGTTGCGGTTATCGGCGGATCGAAAGACCGCGTACGTGCCGTCCTGCTGACCTCTCTGACGACGATGGGCGGCTTGCTGCCCTTGTTGTTTGAAACCAGCTTGCAAGCCCAGTTCCTGATCCCCATGGCCGTCACCCTGGTCTTTGGTCTGGGCGTGGCAACAGCCCTGGTCCTGATCGTGGTGCCTTCTCTGATGGTCATGCAGCGTGACGTGGCAAATATCCGCGACCGCGTCCTGGGTCGTGTCAGGAAAACGACAAGCGCGTCAGTTCCGGCGGAGTGATTTGTTCGATGACATTGTGACGACATCTGAACTATGAAATTCCGTCATGCCGGACTTGATCCGGCATCTATGCGGCTGGATTGAGCACCGCGCTTGGATAAGACATGATGTTTAAATTAATCGAAGCATGGACCCCGTATCAAGTACGGGGTGACGGCGTTTTCTGTGGCGAATTCATGCCGAAAATGTGACCTTTATTGTACCCACACTAGCGGTAATTCTCCACCTCGGCGCGGGCGAGGTCGTCGACGCGTTCGTTTTCGGGATGTCCTGAGTGGCCTTTGACCCAGTGCCAGTCGATGTCATGAGGTTTGATGGTCTCGTCCAGGCGTTGCCACAGGTCGACATTCTTGACCGGTTTTTTTGCCGATGTGCGCCAGCCATTTTTCTTCCAGCCGAAAATCCATTTTGTGATGCCGTCCTTCAGGTAGGTGCTGTCGGTATATAGATTGACGTCACAGGGCTGGCTCAGGGATTCCAGGGCGACAATGGCGGCCAACATTTCCATGCGGTTATTGGTTGTGTCGGCTTCACCGCCGGACATTTCCTTTTCATAACCATTATACCGCAACAAGGCACCCCAGCCGCCAGGGCCCGGATTGCCGGAACAGGCACCGTCGGTAAATATGTTGATTGTCTTCTTTTCACTCATGCTCATACGTCAATCAGAAGCTCTCCAGACCATAATCTGCCAGGCCCTTGATGCCTTTGTGGAAGCGCAAATAGTCGCGAAATTGCAAGGGGTCGTGCGGGCGAACCAGGGCACCCGCCGGGGTGTTCAGCCAGTCATATAAACGCGTCAGCAAAAAGCGCAGGGCAGCCCCTCGGGCCAGAACCGGCAGGGCAAGCATCTCCGCTTGCGACAGGGGACGGATTTGCTGATAGGCCTGTAACATGTGGCGGGCCTTGGTGACGTTGAACTGTCGGTCTGGCTCAAAGCACCAGGCGTTCAGGCAAACGGCAATTTCGAAAGCAAGAAAATCATTGCAGGCGAAATAGAAATCAATAACGCCTGAAAGACTGTCGCCGAGGAAAAATACATTGTCGGGAAACATGTCGGCATGGATAACACCGCGCGGTAAATCGTCCGGCCAGTTATCTTCCAGCCAGTCCAATTCTTTTTCAATCTCGTTATGCAAACCGGCGGCGACGCTGTCGGCGCGACCGTCACAGCTTTCAAACAGAGGACGCCAACTGCCAACGGTCAATGCGTTGGGACGTTCAATGTCATAATCCTGACCGGCCAGGGCGAGGCGAGCCATGGCCCGTCCCACATCCGTGCAATGAACGTTGCGTGGCTTGCGGTGCCAGACGCCTTTCAGGAAACTGACCATGGCGGCAGGACGGTCGGCGAGGTGGCGCAAGACCTGGCCATCGCGACCATGAATGGGCGTGGGACAGGGGAATTCCTTTTCTGCCAGATGCTCCAGCAACCCCAGGAAAAAAGGCAGGTCATCCGGGTTTACCCGTTTTTCATACAGGGTCAGGATGAAATCATTCTGGTCCGTTTGCACCAGATAGTTTGAATTTTCCACGCCTTCGGCGATGCCTTTGTAGGACATGACCTTGCCGATATCATAATCGGCAATGAAAGCGTTCAGTTCGTCATTTGCAATATCGGTATAGACTGCCATCAAATCGTCTTCTGATCAGGCCAACAATTGTTGGGGAAGTTTGAAACTTACATTTTCTGGCTCGGCCTCAACCTCTTTGATGCTGACATTGAAATGCAGGCGGGCAGCCTCAATGACTTCAGTTACGAGGATTTCAGGTGCCGACGCGCCGGCGCTAATGCCCAGGGTGTTGACGCCCTGATACGCGCGCCAGTCGATGTCGCGGGCGCGTTGCACCAGCGATGCATTGTCACAGCCGTTTTGCCGGGCAACTTCCACCAGGCGCAGCGAATTTGAAGAATTTGGCGCGCCGATCACCAGCAAGGCGTCGCAGAGGCCAGCAATATCCTTCATGGCTTGCTGGCGATTGGTTGTGGCGTAACAAATATCTTCCTTGCGCGGGGCGGCAATTTGCGGGAAGCGGCGGGCCAGTACAGCGACAATATCTGCCGTTTCATCCACGGACAGGGTCGTTTGGGTGGTGTAGGCCAGGGCCTCTGGCCGGGGTGGGATAATATTTTCTGCCTGATCGATATTTTCCACCAACAAAATTGCCCCTTGATCCAGTTGGCCCATGGTGCCGATCACTTCCGGATGACCTGCATGGCCAATCAAGATGACATCGCGGCCTTCGGCATGATGGCGTTCGGCTTCGCGGTGGACCTTGCTGACCAGAGGGCAGGTGGCGTCCAGATAGATTAATTCCCGCCGTGTTGCCTCTACAGGGACCGATTTGGGCACACCGTGGGCCGAAAAAATAACCACTGCATCGGCGGGTACTTCATCCAGTTCATCGACAAAAACAGCGCCTTTATCTTCCAGACTTTCAACAACAAAACGGTTATGCACGATTTCGTGGCGCACATAGACTGGTGCGCCATGCTTTTCGATGGCGCGTTCCACGATCTGCACAGCACGGTCGACACCGGCGCAGAATCCGCGCGGGGCGGCCAATAATATGTTGAGCTCAGGTTTTGTCATGGCAGCGCATTCTGGTTTAAATAGAAGGTTTCCTGATTTGATGGAAACGCTGGGCTTCATATAATGCAAATCGGGCATCAATTACAAACGCCGAAATAATTCCGGTCAAACGAAGTAATTCCGGTTAAACCGATTTCGCGACACATTTGATGGCTGCGGACGCGATCAGTGGTTCTGGCAGCAATCATCAGTGGTTCTTGAACCGATCATGAGTGGTTCTTGAACCGATCAAGGCCTCAAATAGTGACAACAGCCAGAAAATGGCGGAAAATTGTCCTGCTTTGACAACTTGTAGATAGCGAAGCGGTCAATTAGAGTTTCCTGGTGGAAATATACGGACCCGTTCAGGCCCGGATAACCCGCACCGACAAACTATAGAGCAAGCCTTTTTAACGTGGGCAATAACTGAAACGTGGGCAATAACGTGGACAATAATGTGACTTCTATTTCGAGAACATCAAAAATTTCGCGTTATCTGGCCCTTGCCTTGGCGGCAGGCTTGTTGGCCGCCTGTTCGTCCCTTTCAGTAATCGGTTTGGGGGAGGATGAAGGTGAGAAAGTTCAGCTTTGCCCCGCAGCCTCGATTCTGGGGAATGCTGAACGCGTAGCCCAGTTCAAACAAGGCTCTGGTCGTGACTTGATTGATGTCATGTTCCAGGCAGAAATCGGCAAGCTGAATATGTCCTGCCGTTATTTGAAAGGCCGTGTTGTCACTGACATTAGTTTTGAACTTATTGCTGAGCGCGGCCCGGCTGCCCGTAGTCGTACCGGTGAATTTGACTATTTTGTTGCCATTTCCGATGCCAAGGGCCGGGTGCTGGCCAAGGAAAATTTTCACAGCAAGATCGCCTTTCCTGAAAACCGTCGCAGCGCCGGTATATTGGAAGAAATTGAACAAAGCATTCCCTTGCGCAAAGACGAAGACGGCGGTGGTTACGAAATTCTGGTGGGCTTCCAGCTGACCGAAGAGCAGATGAAATTTAATCGCCGGTAATAATTACTGACGCTGGTTGATGGCGACATTTATTGACTTAAGGTCGCCCCCCGCTATCATGTCGCTCTCGCCAAGGGGTTGCGCCCTGGTGACAAGATGTTCCCGCCCTTGCGGGAGAGACCGGATTTAACATGATCCGGCGCCGAAGGAGCAACCGCCCCGGAAACTCTCAGGCAACAGGGACCGCAAGGACATAAGCACTCTGGAAAGCAGAACAGGCCCTTCATTCAGGGCTTGGTCTCACCGAAGGGGTAAGCCATCCGCCGAATTAAGTTTAGTCGGTAATTGTGTCGTAAGTGACTGGATGGTCAATCTCTCAGGTTCCGTGACAGAGGGGGTCGGTATTGGCACGACAGGTTTTTGTCAAATGTGCTGATCGCTGATCGTCATTCTGATACCCGGAGGCAGACGCTTTGACCAACCCAAACGACGAAACCGCACAGCCCCTGCACCAGACACCCCTGGACGCCCTGCATCGTGAACTGGGTGCCCGCATGGTGCCTTTTGCCGGGTATGACATGCCCGTGCAATATCCGGCGGGCATTATTGTCGAACATAAACATACCCGCGCACAGGCCGGCCTTTTTGATGTCTCTCATATGGGTCAGGTCAAGTTGCATGGCGACAACCGTATAGCGGCGCTTGAAGCCCTGGTGCCCGGCGATCTCGAAGGGTTGAGCCTGGGCGGTATGCGCTATTCCCTGTTTACCAATGATGTTGGCGGTGTGCTGGATGATCTGATGATCACGGTTTGCGAAGATCATCTGTTCCTGGTGGTGAATGCCGGATGCAAGGACGCCGATATTGCCCATCTGAAAGCCCATCTGGGAGACGATGCTGTCGAGGTTCTGGAAGACCGCGCCTTGATCGCTTTGCAGGGACCTGCGGCTGTTGCTGCCCTGTCCCGCCTGGCACCCGCTGCTGCTGATTTGGCTTTCATGTCGGCGGCCCAAATGGACCTGGACAACATTTCCTGTTTTGTCTCGCGTTCAGGATATACCGGTGAAGACGGTTACGAGATTTCGGTACCGGCTGACCAGGCGGAGGCGCTGGCCCGCACTTTGCTGGCGATGGAAGAAGTTGAACCGGTGGGCTTGGGTGCCCGCGACAGCCTGCGCCTGGAGGCCGGGCTTTGCCTTTATGGCCATGATCTTGATCCGGCGACAACACCTATCGAAGCGGGCCTGACCTGGACCATTGGCAAGCGACGTCGTATGCCAGGTGCCTTTCCGGGCGCTGATATCATCCTGGCCCAGATCGAAAACAAACCTACCCGCAAGCGCATCGGCCTGGTGCCCGAAGGTCGCGCCATGGCGCGCGAAGGGGCAGATATTGTCGACAGCGATGGCGCTGTGGTGGGTACGGTGACCAGCGGTGGCTTTGGGCCCAGTTTTGGCGGCGCTGTCGTGATGGGTTATGTCAAAATTGCTTATGCTGGCGTTGATACAAAACTGGGTCTTGTTGTGCGCGGCAAAACCGTGCCGGCAACAGTTGTGAAAATGCCATTTGTCGCCAAGAATTTCGCCAAATAGAAACCTTACTTGATAACCATATTTGATAACGAGGACTACATCTCATGAGTGACCATAAATACAGCGAAGACCACGAATGGATTAATGTCGAAGGCGATATCGCCACCGTCGGTATTTCCAATTTTGCCCAGGAACAGTTGGGGGACGTCGTGTTTGTTGACCTGCCCCAGGTCGGGGCTGAAGTCAGTAAGGGCGACGAAGTGGCCGTCGTGGAATCCGTCAAGGCAGCTAGCGAAATCTACGCTCCCCTCTCCGGTGAAATCATCGCGATCAACGAAGTGCTGAACGAAACACCTGAAACCGTGAATGCGGACGCCGAAAATGGCGGCTGGTTCTTCAAGATCAAGCTGGCCGATGAAGGTGAAATGGACGATTTGATGGATGCGGAGGCTTATGCCGCATTTGCACAAGGGTAATAAATCATGAGATATCTCCCGCTTGGCGAGGCAGATCGTGGTGCCATGATGGCCCGGATCGGCATAACTTCGGTCGACGATTTGTTCGACGGTGTACCGCAATCTGCCCGTCTGACAAAACCCCTTGATCTGCCACCCGGCCAGGGGGAATTGTCGGTGGAGCGCACTATCAGTCGCCTCGCGGGTAAAAACCGGCCCATGGGTTCGTGCCCGTCCTTTATCGGGGGCGGGGCCTATCGCCATCATGTGCCGGCGTCAGTTGATCATCTGATCCAGCGCAGTGAATTCCTTACGGCCTATACGCCTTACCAGCCGGAAATCAGCCAGGGTACCTTGCAGGTTCTGTTCGAATTCCAGACCCAGGTGGCCTTGATCACCGGCATGGATGTGGCCAATGCCTCCATGTATGACGGGGCAACGGCTTGCGCCGAAGCTGTCATGATGGCGTCGCGTGTGACCCGGCGCAAACATGTTGTGATGTCCGCCAACCTGCATCCCCATTACCGGGATTCGGTTTTGACAGCCTCGCAGTTTCTTGATCTGAATATCGACGTGGTGGAACCCTTGCCCGAAGTGGACAAGGAAACGGCCTGTGTTGTTGTGCAAAACCCTGATGTCTTTGGACGCTTGCGTGATCTGAAAGTGCTGTCAGAAGCCTGTCATGAAGTTGGTGCTTTGCTGGTCGTTGCTGTACCCGAAGTTGTTTCCCTGGGGGCTGTAAAATCGCCCGGCGAAATGGGGGCCGATATTGTTGTCTGCGAGGGCCAGGGCATTGGCAATGGTCTGAATTATGGCGGACCTTATCTTGGCCTTTTTGCCACACGCGATAAATATGTGCGCCAGATGCCGGGCCGCCTGTGTGGCGAAACTGTGGATGCCGATGGCAAACGTGGTTATGTGCTGACGCTGTCTGCCCGTGAACAACATATCCGCCGCGAAAAAGCGACCAGTAATATCTGCACAAATTCCGGCTTGTGTGCCTTGGCCTTCAGTATTCATTTGTCGTTGCTGGGCGAAGATGGCTTGAAGGGCCTGGCTATGTTGAACCATCAAACAGCCTTCAAACTGGCCGATAAATTGTCTGAAATTGAGGGTGTTGAGGTGTTGGAAAAAACATTTTTCAATGAATTTACGCTCAAGCTATCCAGGGATGCGACGCAAGTCGTGGAAGACCTGTTGGACAAGGACATTATGGGCGGCGTGCCCGCTGCCCGGCTGTTCCCTGAACGCTCGGACATGGCAGATCATTTGATTGTGGCTGCCACGGAAACCAATACGGACGAAGATATCCAGGCCTTTGCGTCAGCGTTGCAGGAGGTCTTGTCATGAACCGCCAGGGACGACAAACCCGCCCGAATGAAGACGGCGCTGGCAGTGCAGCGAAAACAACTTTCACCGGCCATCAGGCTTTGGACCACGAAGAAGACCTGATTTTCGAGTTGGGCCGGGACGGCCAGTGCGGCGTCGATTTACCCGCGCTTGAAGACATGCCGGACCGGCTGGGTGGATTGTTGCGTGACAACGAAATAGGCCTGCCCGGAATATCCGAGCCCGAAGTTGTGCGCCATTATGTGCGCATCAGCCGCAACAATTATGCCATCGATGCGGGGATCTATCCGCTTGGTTCGTGCACCATGAAGCACAATCCGCGCCTGAACGAAAAGATGGCCCGGCTGCCAGGTCTTGCCGATATTCATCCGCTGCAACCAACCTCGACCGTGCAGGGCGCCCTGGAATTGATCGACACCCTGGCCCACTGGCTGAAGGTGGTCACCGGCATGCCCGCTGTGGCAATGTCGCCCGCCGCTGGTGCTCATGGCGAACTTTGTGGCCTGATGACTATTCGTGCAGCCCTCGAAGCTCGCGGTGAAAAACGCAGCCGGGTGCTGGTACCGGAATCTGCCCACGGCACCAATCCAGCCACGGCTAATTTTTGTGGCTACAAAATCCAGTCCATCCCGGCCAATGCCTCAGGGCGGGTTGATCTTGAAGCGTTGAAAGCAGCCGTCGATGACGACGTCGCGGCCATCATGTTAACCAATCCCAACACCTGTGGCCTGTTCGAAGATGAAGTCATCGAAGTTGCCAAGGCCGTGCACGATGTGGGCGGTTATTTCTATTGTGACGGGGCCAATCTGAACGCCCTGGTGGGCAAGGTCCGGGTCGGCGATCTGGGTGTGGATGCCATGCATATCAACCTGCACAAAACCTTTTCCACGCCCCATGGGGGCGGTGGTCCCGGTGCCGGACCTGTCGTATTGTCCGACGCCCTCAAGGCCTATGCACCTGTGCCCTGGGTGACCAGTGGCGAGAATGGTTTTAATTTACAGGAAAATGCCACTGGTGAGGCCGCAGCCTCGATCGGGCGCATGAAATCATTCCATGGCCAGATGGGCATGTTCGTGCGCGCCCTGACCTATATGATGAGCTTTGGCTGCGATGGCCTGCCGCGCATTGCCGAGGACGCCGTATTGTCGGCGAATTATGTGTTGGCTTGCCTGAAAGATCACATGTCACCTTCCTTCGACGGTTATTGCATGCACGAGGCCTTGTTTGATGAACATTTCCTCGATGGCACTGGTGTATCCACGCTGGATTTTGCCAAGGCCATGATTGATGAAGGCTTCCATCCCATGACCATCTATTTCCCGCTTGTTGTGCATGGGGCCATGTTGATTGAGCCCACTGAAAGCGAAAGCAAGGCCAGCCTGGACGAGTTTATCGAAACCATGATCGATCTGACGAAATCCGCCAAGGAAGGCGACACCACCCGTTTTACCGAAGCCCCGCGTCTGGCTTTCCGCAAACGCCTGGACGAAACCCGAGCTGCCCGCAGCCCGGTCCTGCGCTGGCGCCCACCTGTCGATGTGGCGGAGGCGGCAGAGTAGGCACATTTCGGTACTTTCAGGATACAACAGGAATCGGAATGACCGGTTCATGGCATTTTATTATGTTCCAGCATGACAAATTTTGGTGGACTACATGAAACAACCTGAACAAATTTCCCGACATATGACGCCCGCCACATGGGGGCTGTTATTGCTACTGGCCGTGATCTGGGGCTGCACATTTCCCTTTTCCGAGATTGCCCTGAACGATATGCCGCCATTGACCATCGTGCTGGGCCGGGTGGGGATTGCCGCAATTGGGTTGCTGGTCTACCTGAAGATCAGGGGTATCGCCTTGCCGCGCGACTGGGGGCTTTGGCTGTCTTTCGCCGGGATGGGATTTCTAAATAATGTTGTGCCGTTCAATTTAATTGTGCAGGGACAAACGGAAATCTCCGGCAGTTTGGCCTCCATTTTGAACGCCACGACGCCGATCTTCACAGTGGTGCTCGCCCATTTTCTGACCAAGGATGAAAAACTTTCCATCAGTCGTTTCATTGGCGTGGGTTGTGGGCTGGCGGGCGTAGCCATCCTGATAGGCGTTGATGCCTTGCAAGGGGCCACGGACACTGTGGTGGGCCAGGCCCTGGTCATGGGGGCTGCCACCAGTTATGCCTTTGCCGGCATTTATGGCAGGCGTTTTGCCCGGCTTAATCCAGCTGTTGCCGCGACTGGTCAACTGACGACTTCAGCTATTATGATGATACCCATTGCCCTTTATTTTGATCGGCCCTGGTTGTTGGACATGCCGCACTGGAGTTCGCTGGCGTCGGTGACGGCTATGGCGTTGCTCAGTACTTCAATGGCTTACATCACAGTACCCGACTCTTTTCATAACACCAACTCTATCAACGGTTTCCGAGGAATGTTTGGTTTGAATAAAGCCATCATATAGTCGCGGATTTCCAATTCAGACATTTTGACCATGGCTTTTCTGA
>Ga0233448_1000454_pt1 | contig 44515 bp, 42 predicted proteins | sample SI_124_October20_2_FD_183015 | JGI IMG/M metagenome (GOLD analysis project Ga0233448, IMG submission 183015) | Seawater microbial communities from Saanich Inlet, British Columbia, Canada - SI_124_October2016_150_MG | ecosystem: Environmental > Aquatic > Marine > Inlet | place: Canada: British... | reverse complement strand
CTACTCAGTGAATCAACGGCATTGTCTACTTCTTCTTCGTAAAAATCGGCAACTTTTGAGAGCATGGAGTCCAGTGATCCTGACTCTTCACCAATGGCAACCATTTGTATGACCATATGAGGAAATACGCCCGCTTGTTTCATGGAAAACTGTAGTTGCTGACCTGTTGAAACTTCTTCTCGAATTTTCATGACGGCGTTAGAGTAGACCACATTGCCTGTTGCTCCTGCGACGGCCTCCATTGCATCAACCAATGGCACACCTGCGGCAAACATGGTAGATAATGTTCTGGCAAATCGAGCAATGGATGCTTTATGTAAGATTACGCCAATGATCGGAATGCTCAACATGGCTTTGTCAAAACCTTGTTTAAAAGGGCGTGAACGCTTGTAGGCTTGTATAAACCCAACGACAGTGCCTATGATTCCAGCAAAAATAAATACCCAATTTTCCTGAAAAAATTCGGACATATTGACCACCATTTGAGTAAAGGCAGGTAAATCTCCGCCAAATGATTGAAACATGGCTTCAAATTGAGGGACAACTTTTATCAATAAAACAGCGGTAATGATAAAAGCAACAATGACAATAGCGGCAGGATAGGTGAGTGCTTTTTTAATTTTTCCTTTAATAGATTCGGTTTTTTCTTTGTAACTGGCAATTTTTTGTAGCAAAGATTCTAAAATACCACCTTGTTCGCCTGCTTCAACCAGGTTGCAAAATAAATCGTCAAAATATAAAGGATGCTTTTTTAATGCGCCTGATAGTGTTGAGCCTCCTTCAATATCTAATCGAACAGCATTAATTAAACTCTGCATAGATACATTTTCATTGCCTTTTGCCACAATGTCCAAAGCTTGTACTAATGGTACGCCAGAGCTCATCATGGTGGCCAATTGACGACTAAAAATGGCAATGTCTTTGGCTTTGATTTTTTGTTTATTTAAGGACGCAAATAAGTCTTTAGGTTTTTTTCTAACCTTGTTTGCACTAATGCCTTGGCGTCTTAATTCAGCTTTGACGATATTGACTGATCGGCCACGTATTTCGCCTTTTATTTTTTTACCATTTCTGTCGGCTCCTTCCCACTGATAAAGTTCATCTTTGTCTAATTTTGATGTCTTTTTTGCAACGGCCATTATCAATCCTTAGTAATACGGTTTATTTCTTCAATACTGGTGAGTCCACTGGCAACTTTTTTTAGTCCAGAGGTGCGTAAGTCATCAATGCCTTCTTTTTTAGCTTGTACGGCAAGATCAAGAGCATTGCGTCCTTCCATGATCATTTTTCCCATTTCTTCTGAAATGGGCATGACTTGATAAATGCCTACCCGGCCTTTATAACCTTTGGCGCAAGACTCGCAGCCGATAGGGGCGTATATTTTCAAATCATCCAAGTCATCTTTTTTAAATCCTTCTTCAAGCAGTGCTTCCGCGGGTAATTCAACTTCTTTTTTACACTTATTGCAGAGTCGTCGAGCCAGTCGTTGAGCCAAAATCATGTGTACAGCTGATGCGATATTGTAGGCTGGAACACCCATGTTGGCGAGTCGTGTTAATGTTTGTGGTGCGTCGTTGGTGTGTAAAGTAGACATGACCAAGTGACCCGTTTGAGCCGCTTTTATTGAGATTTCTGCGGTTTCAAGGTCACGAATTTCACCCACCATGATAATGTCAGGGTCTTGTCTTAAAAAGGCTCTGAGTGATTCGGCAAAAGTCAGTCCTGCTTTATTGTTGATATGTACCTGATTAATTCCTGTCACATTGATTTCAACAGGATCTTCGCTGGTTGATATGTTTCTATCGACGGTATTTAATATATTTAAAGCGGTGTAGAGAGAAACTGTTTTTCCGCTACCCGTTGGTCCTGTAACCAATACCATGCCATAGGGTTTGTGAATGGCTTCCAGATAAAGTTTTTGTTGCTCTTCTTCAAAGCCTAATGCTTCAATGCCAATTTGAGCACTGGTTGGATCTAAGATCCTCAATACTATTTTTTCACCAAATAAAGTCGGGCAAGAATTGACGCGAAAATCAATGGCTTTATTTTTAGATAGCCTCATTTTGATTCTGCCATCTTGTGGAACACGTCTTTCTGCAATGTCCATTTTGGACATGACTTTAAGTCGTGATACTAGTCGGTTGGTTAAATTTAATGGCGGGTTAGCGACTTCTTGTAAAACACCATCTTGTCTGAAGCGAATACGAAATATTTTTTCATAAGGCTCAACGTGGATATCAGATGCACCTTTATTTATTGCATCCAGTAATATTTTATTAACATATTTAACCACGGGTGCGTCATCTGAATCTGATGATGGGTCATCATTATTAGAGGGTTCATCAAAGCCACTTTCAATGTCTAAGTTTTCTAAATCATCATCCAGCATGTCAGACATTGAGGTGTCAGTGGCTTCCAGGAATTTTTTGATAACTTTACTGAGCTTATCGTCTTCTACCACAATTGCTTCTGTTGCTAGGCCTGTGGCAAATTTAATTTCATCCAATGCTTGCAGGTTGGTGGGGTCAGACACGGCAACAAATAGGCGGGTACCTCTTTTGTGTAGAGGTAGTGCATGGTGTCTTTCGATTAAGTCATTTTTGAGTAGGTTAACAATTTCATGATCAATTTCAACGGCATCAATATCCAGTAAAGGTACACCAAATTCTTGTGATGCAGACAGTGCAATATGGTAACTTTTGATAATATTGTTATTAACTAAGAAGGATGTTAACGGTATTTTATTTTTATGGGCATCTTCTTGGGCTTGTAACGCTTGTTCTTCGGTAATGAATTTGTCCCATACCAGTCTTCTTGCTAATCCACTTAAATGAATTTTTGTTTTTTGGGCTGACATAATACTAAAATCTCGGTAATGGTTTTAATTATTTAACTGATATTAGGCTCTGTAAATCAATGGATTACAGTTTCTTTGGTTTGCCACAGTCATGCTTTTGTTGAGACTGTGCATAATATCAAATATTTAAGACATAAAAATGTTAGGTAGTTATGCAATAAATACTAGTATAACAATACAGAAATTTCAGGGATTTTATTGTGAGTTTTAAGTGGGTTTAGTTGTGGAGGTATATTGTAAGTAGGTGACCATAATTTTGTTAAGATAATTATGGTCACCTACTTAAATTAATCATCGTGTTGATGTTTTTGAGGAAGGCACTCTTTACAATAATGATTTTGTTGATATGAAATGATTTGGTTTTCAGGTGTGTGGACACCACATTTATAGCATTTAATAAATTTATCAATGGGTTTGGTCGGCTCTGTTTTGTCTTGTCTTAGAGATAACAGTTGTCGTATGATGAATAAGACAAAGACAATAATAATGATGACTAACAGGACTCTACCCATTTTTAGTTGACCTTTAGTGAAAGTGAAACAATAAAATGATGTCCAGTATTATATCCTTTCTATAATAATTATCTATAATAATAAACTTAATCAGTGGTCAAAAATTCTCAGCAAAATTTTAAGGTGTTTATCAAATGAATCTCCATGAATTTCAATCGAAGCAATTATTTTCTACCTATCATATTCCTGTGCCAGTGGGCGAAGTGGCTGATTCTGGAGCTATGGCAAGAAAATGTGCCGAAAAACTGGGCGGCGAGTCATGGGTTGTTAAGGCTCAGGTTCATGCGGGTGGCCGAGGTAAAGCGGGTGGTGTGAAATTAGTTAAATCATTGGATGATGTTGAAAAATCAGCAGACGCTATGTTGGGTACGGTTATGATTACCAAACAAACAGGTGCTGATGGGTTACCCATAAAGCAGGTATTGGTTGAACAGGTTAAACCCATCGAAAGAGAATTGTATTTGGGGTTGCTGGTTGACCGAGCCTGCAAAAAAGTTGTTTTTATGGCATCCAGTGCAGGTGGTATGGATATTGAGGAAGTTGCGGCGACTACGCCTGAAAAAATAATAACCATTCAAGTAGATCCTGCAGCTGGTTTACAAGGTTATCAATGTCGAAAAGTGGCTTTTGGTTTGGGACTTGAAAAAAATCAAATTAAACAATTATCGTCTATCATGTCTGCTCTTTATCAGTTATTTGTTGAAAATGATGCGAGCTTGATTGAAATAAATCCATTGATTGTAAATGGAGATGGCGATTTGATCGCATTGGATGCCAAAATAAATTTAGATGATAATGCATTGTACCGACATAAAAATCTTGCCGAAATGCGTGATATCTCTCAAGAAGATGCAAAAGAGGCAGCTGCCAGTGAGCATGAGCTGAATTATATTACGCTGGATGGTAGTATTGGTTGTATGGTGAATGGTGCGGGATTGGCAATGGCAACCATGGATGTGGTGCAATTACATGGTGGAGAGCCTGCAAACTTTCTTGATGTTGGAGGTGGAACAACGGCTGCCCGTGTTGCAGAAGCATTTAAACTTATCTTATCTGATGGTAAAGTTAAAGCAGTTTTGGTTAATATTTTTGGGGGTATTGTTCGCTGTGACTTAATTGCTGAAGGCATTATCAGTGCTGTCAAAGAAATTGGTGTCAAAGTTCCTGTGGTTGTACGGCTAGAAGGAACAAATGTTGAAAAAGGAAGGGAAATGCTCAAGCACAGTGGGCTTGATATTATTGCTGCCGATGATTTGACCGATGGTGCAAAACGAGTGGTTGCATCGGTTAGCTAAGGAACATATATCTTCCTAAAGCTAAAACCTATCAATATAAAAAAATAAAATTTAAGGAAACAAACATGAGTATTTTGGTTAATGCAGGCACCAAAGTCATTTGTCAGGGATTTACTGGTAAGCAAGGCACTTTTCATTCACAGCAGGCAATTGAGTACGGAACTAATTTTGTTGGTGGGGTTACACCAGGTAAAGGTGGCGAGACTCATCTGGATTTACCTGTTTTTAATACCGTTGAAGATGCTGTTAAACAAACAGATGCAGATGCCACCATGATTTATGTACCCGCCGCTTTTGCCGCTGATGCAATATTGGAAGCTGCTGACGCTGGAATTAAAGTGATTGCCTGCATTACAGAAGGTATTCCAGTGTTGGATATGTTGAAAGTTAAGTCAGCATTGGCATCCAGTGATTCCTATTTAATTGGTCCAAATTGTCCTGGCATTATAACGCCAGGGGCTTGTAAAATTGGAATCATGCCTGGCTTTATTCACCAGCCTGGTAAAATAGGTATTGTTTCACGTTCAGGTACTTTAACTTATGAAGCTGTTTTTCAAACAACCAATGCTGGGTTAGGGCAAAGCACTTGTATCGGTATTGGTGGTGACCCCATTCATGGCATGAGTTTTGTTGATTGTATTTCACTGTTTGAGAAAGATGACCAAACGGAAGGCATTGTCATGGTGGGTGAAATAGGTGGTAGTGCAGAAGAAGAGGCCGCAGAATATATACAAAAAAATGTTTCTAAACCTGTGGTTGCTTATATTGCGGGAGTTACTGCTCCTGCGGGTAAAAGAATGGGCCATGCGGGAGCTATTATTTCAGGTGGTAAAGGTACCGCAGAAAGTAAGTTTGAAGCACTGGAAAAAGCAGGCGTTGCAACCGTAAGGTCGCCTGCCGATATTGGTGAGCGTATGGCGCAATGTTTGAAAGATCATTAATGATTTTTCATTTCCTTGACTTAAGGCAACTCGCAACAAATAAGACAAACAAAATTTCTGTGCAGTATGGATAGTTTATTTATTGCGTGTTACCTAAATTATAATAATGTGAGCTTCAATGAGCTGTAAAATTGCATTAATTCAGATGAATCCAAAAGTGGGTGATATTGAAGCCAATGCTGACAGTATCATCAAATCTGTCAACGATGCTAAGAAAAATCATAAAGCCGATTTGGTGGTTTTTCCTGAATTATCTTTGGTCGGTTATCCGCCTGATGATTTGTTATTAAGAAATGAATTATTTGACCGTGTAGAATTGGCATTGCAGTCTATTTGCCACAGTATTCCAGATATTAATGTTATTTTGGGGCTTCCTAGAAAGCTGGGGCAACAAAAGTACAATGCTGCCGTTGTGATAAAAAATCAAAAGGTTGTTGCTTGGTACTACAAACATTGTTTGCCAAATTATCGTGTGTTTGATGAAAAGCGTTATTTTGATTCTGGTTCCTCTCCTTGTGTTATTAATATCAATAGTGTGGCGATAGGAATCACCATTTGTGAAGACATCTGGAACCCAGAACCTGCAAAATTGTCAGTGGATGCTGGGGCTGAAGTCATCATCAATATTAATGCATCTCCTTTTAGAATAGCCAAACAACGTCAAAGGTGGTCGACGGTCTGTCAGAGAGTGAGTGAATTAGGTGTGCCCGTTATTTATCTTAATATGCTTGCAGGACAAGATGAGTTAGTATTTGATGGTGGTTCTTTTGTGGTTAATCGAAGTGCAGAATTAGTTCATCAGACAGCCTTGTTTGATGATGCTCCTTTATTGATTAAAGTTGAGAGCCAACAGGGAAAAATTGATGTTTTTGAGGGGCAAATTATTCAATGTAAAAATGACATCAAAAATGCCTATAATGCAATTGTTTTGGGTCTTAGGGATTATGTTAACAAAAATGGCTTTTCTGGTGCAATTATAGGGTTGTCTGGCGGTATTGATTCTGCATTAACATTGGCATTGGCTGTTGATGCACTTGGGGCAGATCGTGTGGAAGTGGTGATGATGCCTTCTCGATATACGGCGCAAATGAGCCTGGATGATGCTAGAAAACAAGCTGAAACGATGTCGGTCAGCTATAGTGAAATTTCAATTGAACCTGTTTTTAAATCATTCGTTGACTTGCTCAAGCCTGAATTTAAGGGGTTAGAAGTAGATGTCACTGAAGAAAATATCCAAGCACGTTGCCGTGGCGTTATCCTGATGGCAATTTCTAATAAGAAACGTAAAATATTATTGACCACTGGCAATAAGAGTGAAATGGCAGTAGGATATGCTACATTGTATGGTGATATGGCGGGTGGTTTTGCGCCGATAAAAGATGTGCCGAAGACGATGGTTTATGATTTGGCAAAGTATCGAAATAAAGTGTCTTCTGTTATTCCTGAACGTGTTATTACTCGTGCACCTTCTGCTGAATTGGCACCAGATCAAATAGATCAGGATTCTTTGCCATCTTATGAAATACTGGACAAAATTTTGGAAGGTTATATTGAACAGGATTTGTCCATTGAGAAAATTATTGAACAAGGGTTTGATGTCGATACGGTGAAAAAAATTGCCAGACTTGTTGATATTAATGAATACAAAAGAAGACAGAGCCCTCCAGGCGTGAGAATTACCACAAAAGCTTTTGGCAGAGATCGGCGATATCCAATTACGTCTGGTTTTGGACGGTATTAAGGTAGCTCGCAATAAAAAACTACCCAGCTTACTGGCTTTTTTATCCGTCTTCTTTGCCACAAAAGCAGTTGAGTAGAATGAACTACACGCCTATTTTTGTAATAAAGAAGACGAACAAAAATTCTGCGCAATATGGGTAATTTATTTATTGCGTGTTACCTAAGGTAACTCGCAACAAATAAACTACCCATCTTACTTGCTCTTTTGCCTGTCTTCTTTGCCACAAAAATAGTTATGTAGAGTGACTACACTCCTATTTTTTTAACAAAAAAGACAAACAAAATTTCTGCGCAATATGGGTAGTTTATTTATTGCGCGTTACCTAAGTCTAAATAAATCAGTTGAATATTCAATGCATTGAATATTCTGGCTACGATTCAATTGATTTATTTAGGCCAAACAATGATGGGGATAAAGATATTATGAAAAAAGTAGAAGTGATTATAAAGCCATTTAAATTAGATGATGTTAGAGAGGCTCTTTCTGAAATTGGTATTTCGGGAATGACTGCAACGGAAGTTAAGGGTTTTGGGCGTCAAAAAGGTCATACCGAACTCTATCGTGGTGCAGAATATGTTGTCGACTTTCTACCTAAAGTCAAACTGGAAATCGTGATTACTGAAGATCAGCTGGACTTATGTTTGGAAACAATTACCAATGCCGCCAGAACAGGAAAAATTGGCGATGGTAAAATTTTTGTTTCCAGTGTCGAAAAAGTAGTGAGAATTAGGACGGGTGAAGAAGACCAGGAAGCAATTTAGGCTTTATTCTGAGGTGATGCGCAATAAATAAACTACCCCTATTGTGCATAAATTTTACCCATCTTCTTTGTCATAAAAATAGTCATGTAGTCGTCTAAGTAGGTGACCATAATTATCTTAACAAAATTTTCGCTCAAGATTTTTTGACCTTTGGTGTTACTGCTCTGATTGCATAGAGGTCTATTCGGTCAGAGTAGTAGTGCCAAAGGGCGGAAAATATTGAGTGAAAATGTTAATATAATTATGGTCACCTACTTACATACTATTTTGAAGTAAAGAAGATGGATAAAAAAGTTTATACCCCTTTTGGTTACAAGTAAGATGGGTGGTTTATTTATGGCGAGTTGCCTATGTCTCGAAACATAACTTCTATTGATCGACTTATCATACAGTCAGACTCAGTGCTCAAAACATTGTTTGGTAAACCGCCGAGTACGGCGAGAAAAAACCCTGCAGATGGATTGAATCATCACGATTTAAATGATACTGAAAAGGTGTTGTCATCTCGTTTGATGAGAATTAATCACACAGGTGAAGTTTGTGCTCAAGGGTTGTATCAAGGACAGGCTCTGACTGCAAAATTACCCAATGTAAAAGACAGTATGGAGCAAGCAGCAAAAGAAGAAAATGATCATTTAATTTGGTGTGAAGACAGAATAAAAGAATTGAATGGTCAAACCAGTTATCTCAATCCATTTTGGTTTTTTGGCTCATATTTTATGGGGGCAGCTGCAGGTTTGCTAGGCGATAAATGGAGTTTGGGTTTTGTTGCTGAAACTGAAAAGCAGGTTGAAAAACATCTTGATTCTCATTTGCTGAAAATCTCAGAGAACGACCTTAAAAGTCGAGCCATCATTCGGCAAATGAGAGAAGACGAAATAAAACATGCTAAAAATGCAATAGACGGTGGTGGGGTTGCATTACCAATAATTATTAAGAAAATAATGAAATCGACTGCAGGTATTATGACTCGTACTGTTTATTGGGTTTGAAGTTTGCGTTCATAACTAATTAGGCGATTTAGCACACGAGTTATTCCTGCATTTCCTCCAGCCATTTTTGCATCAGTTCTGTATTTTCCATTAACAATCAGTGCTGGCACTCCATTGACACCATATAAGCGAGCCAGTTTTTTAGTTCTAACAATTTGGTTTCTTACCGCAAACGATTTGAATGTTTTATTAAAGTCTTTTTCACTGACACCGTGTTCTTTAAAAAATGTTCTGACTGAATCTACTGTTTTAAATTTTTTCTTTCCCATGTGAATGGCATCAAAAATTGTTTCATGAATATCATTAAGAATGCCTAGGTATTTTGCTGTAAAATACATTTTTGCATGCATTGTCCAATCCGCTCTAAATTGTACTGGAATTTGAATGAATTTAACATCATCAGGTTTTTGAGCTAACCATCTTTTAAGGTAGGGTTCTAAGCTATAGCAATGAGGACATCCGTACCAAAATAATTCAATGACTTCAATTTTTGTTGCATCAGTGGTTGGTTGATTGGGTACAATTTCTTGATAATGAAAGCCTTTTTCAAGTCCTGGTGGGTTTGCCTGAGCCATAGAAAAGAAAATGCCTGATATCAATAATAGGATTAATTTGATGATTGGTTTCATTGATAATTTTCCTTGTTTTTTTGAATTGTGGATAAAATTCCATTAACAGATAATCCGCATTTGTTTAACTGATCTTGATGATTGCCATGCTCAACAAAATGATCAGGAAGTCCTAAGTTGATGATGCGATTATTCAGTTGAGTGGTGTTTAAGTATTCATTAACCGCAGAACCAGCGCCGCCTTTGATGGTGTTTTCTTCTAATGTTACAATTGTTTCATGTTTTGATGCCATCTCATAGATTAGTTTTTCATCCAGTGGTTTGATAAATCTCATGTTGATGACAGTCGCATCTAATTTTTCTGCAACTTCAAGTGCTGTGTTGACCAGGCTACCAAATGCCAGAATAGCACACTGTTTTCCTGAGCGTTTTATGCTCGCTTTGCCAATTGGGATTAATTCTTGTGGGTTACTGAAACTATCTGATTGAGCTGATCCACGAGGATATCTAACACAAGCTGTGCCCTTGTGTTGATAAGCTGTTTCCAGCATTTGTTGGCATTCATTGCCATTTTCAGGAGCCATGATAACAATGTCTGGTAAGCATCTTAAAAAACTGATATCAAAGGTGCCTGCATGTGTTGGCCCATCTGCACCAACCAGTCCTGCACGGTCAATGGCAAACGTCACATCCAGCTTTTGTAGAATGATGTCATGAATTAATTGGTCGTAAGCACGTTGTAAAAAACTTGAATAAATAGCAATGACGGGTTTGAAACCTTCGCAGGCGAGACCAGCAGCAAAAGTTAATGCGTGTTGCTCTGCAATGCCGACATCATAAAATTGATCTGCATAATTATTTCTGAATTCAGTCATGCCTGAACCTTCACACATGGCTGGTGTGATGGCAATTAATTTTTTGTCATTTTTTGCTGTTTCACAGAGCCAATGACCAAAAGCTTCTGAGTATGTTTTTTGATTATCATTGCTTTTGGCAACAACTCCAGTGCTGGTATTAAATGGTTTGACTCCATGAAATGCACATGGATTGTTTTCGGCAGGGCTAAATCCTTTGCCTTTTTGAGTGACAATGTGTAATAAGCGTCGGCCTTTTGCTTGCTTTAAATTTTCTAAAGTCTCAATTAATGCTGGAATGTCGTGACCATCAATCGGGCCAATGTAATTAAAACCAAGTTCTTCAAATAATGTTCCAGGAAGAATCATGCCTTTCATGTGTTCTTCCCAGTTTTTGGCGAACTTGGTGAATAAAGGAGGGAGGTTTTTTAAGAATTCTTTACTGTGTTGTCGAAATTTAGTGTAGAAATGGCCAGATAATATCCGACTAAGGTGTTTTCTCATGGCACCTACATTGGCTGAAATTGACATGTTGTTGTCATTGAGAATAACCAGCATATTGATGTCAAGATCGCCGCCATGATTCAACGCTTCATAGGCCATTCCTGCTGTGAGTGCGCCATCACCAATGATGGGAATGACTTCGCGTTGACTTCCTGTTTGTGAAAATGCGGCTGCCATACCGACTGCAGCACTGATTGAAGTGCTTGAATGGCCTGCACCAAAACTATCGTATTTACTTTCATCGCGTTTTAAAAAACCAGCCAAGCCATTTTCTTGTCGTATGGTATGAAAGTTATCTTTTCTTCCTGTGAGAATTTTATGAGGGTACGCTTGATGTCCAATATCCCAAACAAGGCGGTCATCAGGTGTATTGAAGACGCTGTGCAAGGCAATTGTTAATTCAACCACTCCCAGTCCAGCGGCTAAATGACCTCCCGTTTTAGATACGCTGTGAATTAAAAAATGGCGTAGTTCACTTGCCAGAGTGATTAATTCAGTCTGTGTTAGTTTTTTTAGATCAGACGGGGTATTGACTTGATCTAGCAAAGTATATGATTCAGTTTCGTTCACAATAGATTATTACGGTAAATATTTGAAAATAATGTCAAAAATTTGATGGCCAAGTTTTTCTCCACGTTTTTCAAATTTGGTGTGTGCTCTATAATTAGGGCGAAAATGGAAGTTATCATTTTTTGCCATGTTTTTAAAATGTGGATTTATCTTTAGTAGCTTCAAAACGTCTTTAGCGTAGTCGCTCCAGTCAGTTGCCATGTGAAACATTCCCCCAGTTTTTAATTTTTGGGAAATGATGTCAATAAAGTCCTGTTGAACCAGTCGACGTTTTTGGTGTTTTCTTTTGGGCCATGGATCAGGGAAAAATACCAAAATACCATCCAAGCTTTGGTTTGGAATGTCATCTCTAAGTAAAGTTGCCGCATCTTTGGTACATATTTTTACATTGTCGATAGTTTGCTGATGTAGGTTGTTCATCAGTTGACCGATTCCAGGTGTATGTACCTCAATACCTAAAAACTGATCGAATGGGTGGCTTTGAGCCATATGTAATAATGATTGACCATTACCAAAACCTATTTCAAGATAATGGCGTTGCAGTTTTTCCTCAAAGAATTGGCTGAAAGTGCCATCTTCAAGTCGTTTATCAATTAAGTATTTGGTTGATAAATTATCCAGTGCTTGTTGTTGGGACTGGGTCAGTCTTCCTGATCGTTTGACAAAACTTTTTATCGTGTGTTCAGGTTGGATGCCTTGAGATAATGCAGTGTTCATTATTTAAAAAAATGTTCCATCAATGGGTGATGATGCCGACGCATATCTTTTCCGCGGCATTCTGCCTGCATGGAATGCATCTCTACCTGCTTCAATGGCTTTTCTCATTGCTCGTGCCATGATGATCGGTTTGTTTGCTGCTGCAATGGCGGTATTCATTAAGACTCCTGCACAACCCATTTCCATTGCAATAGCCGCATCTGAGGCTGTACCAACACCTGCGTCAACAATGATGGGTACATTGGCATCTTCCAAAATGGTTAAAATATTATAGGGGTTTCTAATGCCGAGTCCAGAACCAATGGGGGCGGCTAGGGGCATGACGGCAACACAGCCCATTTCTTCCAGTCTTTTGGCGATAATTGGGTCGTCACTGGTATAAACCATCACATCAAAGCCATCTTTAACCAATGTTTCGGTTGCTTCGAGTGTTGCTGAAATGTCAGGATATAAAGTTTTTTCATCACCTAAAACTTCAAGTTTGACAAGTTTATGACCATCCAGTAGTTCTCTGGCAAGACGGCAAGTTCTGACGGCATCTTTTGCAGTATAGCAACCTGCGGTATTGGGTAAAATGGTGTACTTTTCAGGAGGTATGATGTCGAGTAAGTTGGGCTCGTCTGGGTTTTGACCAAGGTTGCTTCGGCGTAATGCAACAGTGATTATTTCGGCACCACTGGCTTCAATCGCCAATTGAGTTTCTTCAAAATTTTTATATTTTCCAGTGCCGACGAGCAGTCTTGATTGATATATTTTTCCAGCAATGGATAGAGTATCTTCGATTTGTTCCATAGTGTGTCCAATGAAAATAAGTGCAAATATTTACCTGCCTATTTAGATGCAGGCTTAGGCATAAGAAATATATGGAGGAAAAAGTAAACTAAGTAAGTGACTGTAATTGTTTTAACAAAATTATGGCCAACTACTTAGGCAACTCGCAATAAATAAACTACCCATCTTACTGGCCTTTTTGTCCGTCTCCTTTACCACAAAAACAGTTGAGTAGAATGACTACACGCCTATTTTTATGGCAAAGAAGACGAACAAAAATTCTGCGCAATATGGGTAGTTTATTTGTTGCGTGTTACCTTATTATCCGCCTCCAATGGCATGAATTACTTCAATGGTGTCGCCATCGGTGATTTTTTGTGATGAATAATTACTTCTGGGAATAATTTCTTCATTAATTTCAATCGCAATTCTTTTTCCAGAAAGATTCAGTTCTGTAATAAGGTCTTTTACATAAAAAACATTAGACATGTTTTTTGGTGTTCCATTCAATATAATATTCATAGGCTTTTGTGGTGAGCTTTGATGATGGCGTTATTGTACACAGATGATTGGAATATTCAAAAATAATTTGTCGGAGTGTTGATTTGGTTGTTTTTTATTTTAGGTACTTCAAAAGTATTGAAACGGGATGTAAAACTTTGGTGTCTAATTGTTGAGCGGTTAAATTATTTTGGAAATGTAAAGCACAGCCAATGTTTGATGTAGCGAGATAAGTTGGCTTGGTTGCTGATATTTGTTGTAGTTTGTCATGGATGAACTCATTGGCTTTTGTAGGTGAGCGAATCATGTGTGTTCCTGCGCTACCGCAACAGGTTTGGTCTGTCAATTCTATGATGTTTAAACCTTTGATTAAGCCCAATAAATTAATCGCATGATTTGTTTGTTTTAGTCCATTTCTTAAGCTACATGGTGTGTGAACAATGATGGTTTCATTGGCTTTGTTGAAATTTTCTGTTTGCAAATTGGCATGCTGGAAAAGAAAATAGCAAATCTCATCAGCATGATATTTTGGGGGTGAGTCTAATAATTTGTCAGTATTTTGAAGCATATCGCAACACCCTGTTGCAATAGATAATATGGCTTCAACATCAATGCTGGTGAAAAGGTCACTATTTTTCTGCATCATTTTGATCGCAGTTTCATGTTGATTATTATGATAATGTAATGCACCGCAACATTGTTGTTGTTTGGGAATAATGACATTGAAGCCAATTTTAGACAGTAGTGTTGTGGTATCACTGATGGTTCTACTATCCATTAATGGCGACATGCATCCCGTAAATAATGCCACATTGCGTTGGTTGTCGGTATTTGGGTTATTATTTGTTTCAACAGTAGAAAATTTTTCAGGAATAAATTGAGTGAAACTGAATAAATGCATTAGTCTAAAAAAATGGATGACTTTTTGTATTTTTAAGAAAGAAAGTAGACGAAGTGTTTTTTGAAGAAGCGCTAGTTTTGAATGGCTGGCGACTGTGGATAGTAAAAGTCTGATAAAAATAGAGGGTTGCTGATGATTAAAAAATTGGTGTTTTGTCTTGTTGAGTAGTTGAGTATAAGGGACTGCTGAAGGGCAGGCTTTTTCACAGGCTTTACATTCCAGGCAATGATCTAAATGAGAAAAAATTTTAGTGGATACGGGTAGTTTTTGGCTGGCGACTGCTTGAATGAGAGAAATACGTCCTCGTGGTGATTCATTTTCATTTTTACTATTGAGGTAAGTGGGGCAGTGAGGCAAGCAAAGCCCACATTTTACACATTGGTCTGCGGACGATAAAATTTTTGTATTCAATGAGTTGTACCTAAAAATTATAAGTCTAGAAAAATAGTAGAGGTGTAGAGTATATTTAAGTGTCGGAAAAACAAAGTGTTTTTAATGTCAGATGTTTTATTTTTACCATGAAAAGTATGGAGGAATTGAAGTTTTTCTTCATAGTATTCATGTGTTTCATGGTTAAAAAATGCCGTCAGAATATCATATTCTAATCGATTTGGGTGAACTTGTTAGCACCTGAAAACGGTGCGTTCAACCATCTAAAAATAACATTTCAATTTCATGTTACTTAGAAGGATAAAAAAATAGATTCAAAGACTAAAATTTTATTTCAGACAAAAAAAAGCGGAAAATTAATTTCCGCCTTTTTAAACTAGCTATGTATTTATATTTTATGGCGTATGAACAATGTCATTTACACTGATATTTGAGGTTGAATTCATCACCAAGGCATAACTGATCTGGTTGAATGTTCTAAATACCATCACATAACCTGCAGTATTTTCAGGTAAGGCAATATTTTCAACTTTCTTTGTGATGGTGTCTCGGATGATTCTGCCAGATTGACTAATTGCTAATACATGACCAACTTCAACGCCATCATCAGAGCCTTTGCTGAGTGTGATGACATTGTATTGCCCAATCTGGGTTAAACCATTAAGGACTGCAAGAATACTGGCTCGAATAGATGATGTTGGTTTTTTGGGCATAAAGTTTTGGTCGAAGGCGTCTTTGTCATGCCTGACTAACAGTCTGTCACCTCTTAAAACTTCTCTAGTGGAACGAGTGATTTTTAGTGTGGCAGGGTCACCCGTTTCTGATAATTGAGCATCACCCACATAAATAGCTTCATAACCCAAAACTTCTCCTGTTTCAGGGTCTGAATAAGTGTTTCCATCACGATAAATGGTGAAGTTTTTAGTTTCTTCATTCTCGATTTTTCGCACATACGTTTTATGGCCTGTTCCACCAACAATTCTTTCTTCCTCAAATGCAACAATGTAAGGTGAATTGTTCAGCGTGTCTTTGTCAACGATGGTTGGACGAGATAAAAACTGTTTAATAGAATCAATTGGAATGGTTGGAATCGCATTTTCTAGTTTTGTAATGCGAGTATGTGGTGACAATTTAACCAATCTTGAGTTCTTTCTTCTGATGTGAAGTCTTGGGCCACTGCCATCATTGATTAGTGAAATAACGTCACCTGGGTAAATTAAGTGCGGGTTTTTAATTTGTGGATTCGAATTCCATATTTCAGGCCATTGCCAAGGGTTTTGTAAAAATTTTCCTGAAATATCCCAAAGTGTATCACCTTTAACAACGACATATTCATTCGGGTGATTTGGGTTAAGGGATATGCTGTCAGCTACCACAATGCTGCTCATTAGCAATCCAAATACAAAGCCTAGGAGTTTACTCTTTTTTATCATTGTCATTCCTTATTATCGTAAATGCCTTATAAAATTTACAAGATGAATTTTTATCATTATTTAAAACATTATAGCTTATTATTATTATATTCCATGGTGAAAGTGATGAAAGGCGAGGATATTTTGATAAATGGGTGGGGATGTTAATATATTAAGCTTAGGGGGGGGACGAAATAACTTCCCTTATCGTCAGGGTAAAAAATTATTTCACTCCCTATATATTATAGAGTATATTGATGTTTCTAAGTTAAATGGGTTTAGTATTTTTATGGCGCTATTAAATATTTTGCAATTTCCTGATGAACAGTTACGAATTAAAGCGTTGCCCGTTAGTGGTGTAGATGATTCTATTCGTCAGCTGGTTGATGATATGCTTGAAACAATGTATGAGGCTCCAGGGATAGGGTTGGCGGCAACACAGGTTAATATTCATCAGCGGATAGTGGTTATAGATATTACGAAAGAGAAAAATCATCCATACTGTTTTATTAATCCTGAAATTATTGGATCAGCAGGAGATGAGGAGCATGAAGAAGGATGTTTGTCTGTTCCTGGTTTTTATGAAAATGTTCAAAGAGCAGAAACAGTCACTGTTAAAGCGTTAGATAGGCAGGGTGATGAATTTGTTTTGGATGCAGATGGAATGTTGGCGATTTGTATACAGCATGAAATTGATCATTTGGATGGTAAATTATTTGTTGATTATCTTTCAAGTTTAAAAAGACTGCGAATTAAAAAGAAATTATTAAAAATTCAAAAAAGTCGCCTCTAGGAGGCTGTCCGAGAACTCAAGTTTTCGTCAAATCAAGGCATAAAATTGTCGAAAAAGCGCAGTTTACGTGTGTAAATAAGCATTTTGAGAGCATTTTTAACGCAGAGTTGGCGGAAAGATGAGTTTTCGGACAGCCTCCTAGTTTTACCTCAATTTATAGTTTTACTGGATTTCTATATGTCATTAAGGATTATTTTTGCAGGAACTCCCGAATTCTCTGTGTCGGCATTAAAGTCACTGATTGCCTCTGAGCACCAGGTTTGTGCCGTATATACACAGCCAGATAGGCCTGCAGGGCGGGGTAGGAAATTAAAAGCGAGTCCTATCAAAGAGGTTGCATTTGAGCATGGCATCGATGTTTTTCAGCCTATTTCACTAAAAAACCAAGATGAAATAGATCATTTGGTCAATCTCAATGCTGATTTGATGGTTGTTGTTGCCTATGGGTTGATTTTGCCTAAGGCGATCTTAGATGCTCCAAAATTTGGTTGTATCAATATTCATGCTTCAATATTGCCTAGATGGCGAGGGGCTGCTCCAATTCAAAGAGCTATTTATTCTGGTGATGCTGAGACTGGCATTACAATCATGCAGATGAATGAAGGGTTGGATACGGGAGATATGTTGTTAAAAAAAATATGTCCTATTTCATCAGTGGATAATTCTCAAGTATTACATGATAAATTATCGTTGCTGGGTGCTGATGCTTTATTAGAAGTTTTACCATCAATTATCAATCAATCTCTGCGACCAGAAGTACAAGATAATTCTTTGGTTGTTTATGCGGAGAAAATTACGAAAAATGAATCAACCATCAATTGGCAAAATAAAGCAAGCAATATTCAATCTCAGGTTCAGGCATTTAACCCCTGGCCCGTGGCTCAAACATTGCTGGATAAGAAAGTTTTAAGAATATGGGAATCTGAAGTGGTTTTGGGTGATGTTGCTGGTATGGTTGCAGGTACTGTTATGGTAGCGGGTAAGCAAGGGATTGACGTGGTGACGGGTGAAAATATTTTAAGATTAACACAAGTACAATTGCCTGGTAAGCGTTCAATGAACGCTGCTGATTTGGTGAATTCAAGAAATATTAGAGATGTTGTTTTGGGTTGATTGTTTTACAAGTTGAGTCTTATGAATTCAAGGGAAGTGGCGGTCAATATACTATTGGATGTTCTTATTAGTAAACATTCTTTGTCTTCTAGTATTAAGTTTTTTTCGGTTAAATTATCCAGTCAGGAAGAATATCCCTTTCTACAAGAGCTTTGTTATGGAGTGATTAGGCGTTACGAGCATCTGGAGGCATTTGTCTCATATTTGGTAAAAAAGAAAATTAAGAATAAAGATGCCGATATTAAAATATTATTGATGCTTGGTTTGTACCAAATAAAATATTTAAGAGTGCCCGAGCATGCGGCGGTATCTGAAACAGTTAAAATTGCTAAAAAAAGAGGTCAGCCAAAGTTTTCTGGCTTTATCAATGGTGTATTGAGAAATTTTATTAGAAATATGGATAAAATTACTCAACAGGTCGAAAAAAAGTCTTATGTAAAAATGGATCATCCTCAATGGTTGGAGCAACTTATTCGTCAATGTTGGGGGGAGAAAGCGGATGAAGTTTTACAGGCAAATAATCGAATTCCTCCTATTACATTAAGGGTTAATGGTCATAAAATATTTGCGGATGATTTTGTTCAGAAATTAACTGATCAGGGTGTTCAGGCAGAGCCAATCAGTGGTTTGAAGTCTGCATTTAGATTAAATAAGCCAAGAGCAATAGATGCGTTGCCTGGTTATGATAAAGGTTGGTTCTTTGTGCAAGATGCTGGGGCGCAGTTGGCAGCAACACTGCTTGATATCAGAGATAGTCAGCGTGTGCTGGATGCTTGCGCTGCGCCAGGCGGAAAAGCCATTCATTTGCTGGAAATCAATTCATCTATTAATTTAACTGCTGTCGATATTGAGCCTGATAGAATTGCCATTCTTAGGCAAAATATGGCTCGTATGGATTGTCAAATGAATGTACTTTGCCAAGATATTTTAACGCTTTCATCTGATCAGCTAGGTTATGATCGAATATTAATGGATGCCCCTTGTTCTGCAATGGGAGTGATACGACGTCACCCCGATGTTAAATATTTAAGAATGCCAGAAGATATTGTCAATCTGGTCAAGCTACAACAGCAAATACTGGAAAAATTATGGTCTTTATTGCTTGTTGGAGGTAAGCTTCTGTATGTAACTTGTTCGATTCTTCAAGATGAAAATGAAAATCAAATTGATCAATTTCTTAAAAATCATGCTGATGTTGAAGAAATTAAAATAACCACAGAATGGGGTGTTGAGAGGAATCATGGAATACAGTTGTTGCCTGGCGAGCAAAATACGGATGGGTTTTATTATGCGTTATTACAAAAAACTTAAGGCTGACATTTTGTTGTGAATTTAGATGTATTAGGTGTTCTATCAATTGTTCTGGCTTATTTTTTGGGATCTTTGTCAAGTGCAATTATTGTGTGTCATTTGATGAAGTTGGAAGATCCTCGGAAAGTAGGGTCAAAAAATCCTGGTGCAACCAATGTTTTGAGAATTGGTGGTGGTAGAGCTGCCATCATTACTTTGATGGGAGACGTTTTTAAAGGTTTGGTTTCTGTTATTATTGCTTACGCATTGTTGTTGCCAGTGCAGTATATTGCGCTGGTTGGTTTTATGGTGTTTGTTGGTCATTTGTATCCTGTTTTCTTTGCTTTTAAAGGTGGTAAGGGGGTTGCAACATTTGTTGGAGTGCTGATAGGTTTTAATTGGCTTTGTGGGCTGATGGTGGTGGTTACTTGGTTGTTAGTGACTTTTATTTTTAGGATTTCATCTTTAGCGGCATTAACCTCAGCGTTTATGTCACCCATTTATTTTTTGGTTGTAGTCAATGATATTTATGTCGTGACTGTCATTAGTCTGATGGCAATGATGATTTTTTGGCGACATAAAATTAATATACACAATTTGATTGAAGGGACAGAATCTAAAATTGGATTGGGAAAGAAATGATGAAAATTCATTAATTACTGCTTGTCATCATCCTATGAAATCATGTATCTTTAGTTTTTCTTGGACATAGTAGGCGCGTAGCTCAGTGGTAGAGCATCACCTTGACATGGTGGTGGTCGGTGGTTCGATCCCACTCGCGCCTACCACTTTATTTAATTATCAATAAAAATCATTTTTTATGGTTTTCATATTCTCTAGTTATAAATAATTTAAGCTATGCCTATAATTACACTTCCCGATGGAAGCAAAAAACAATTTGATGAGCCTGTGACAGTGATGGAAGTTGCGTCATCAATCGGATCTGGATTGGCTAAAGCAACGATTGCAGGCAAAGTTAATGGGCAATTGATTGATGCTGATCAGCTGATTGTGAATGATGCTGATTTATCAATTGTTACTGCCAAAGATGATGAAGGGCTTGAAATTATACGTCATTCAACGGCTCATCTATTGGCTCATGCCGTGAAACAATTATTTCCTTCTGCACAGGTCACTATTGGTCCTGTTATAGATAATGGCTTTTATTATGATTTTGCTTTTGATCGTCCGTTTGTGCCTGAAGACTTAAAGCTCATAGAAAAGAAAATGAAGTCGTTGTCATCAGCAAATATTGTGATTAATCGACAAGTCAAAACACGAAATGAAGCTGTCGCATTTTTTCAAGGTATTGGTGAGAAATACAAAGCCGAAATTATTGAGTCCATCCCCGAAGATCAAAATATTTCTCTTTATCAGCAAGATGATTTTGTAGATTTGTGTCGTGGACCTCATGTGCCGTCAACAGGTAAATTAAAAGTATTTAAATTAACCAAGGTTGCTGGTGCTTACTGGCGTGGTGATTCAAATAATGCAATGCTGCAACGAATTTATGGAACGGCATTTGCGGATAAAAAATCTTTAAAACTTTATTTGGATCGGTTGGCAGAAGCTGAAAAAAGAGATCACCGTAAACTGGCCAAGCAACTGGATTTGTTTCATATGCAAGATGAAGCCGCTGGCATGGTTTTTTGGCATGCCAATGGTTGGGCTGTTTACCAGGTAATTGAGCAATATATCAGAAAAGTTCTTAATCAGTATGATTATCAAGAAATACATACGCCACAAATAGTTGATCGATCATTGTGGGAGAAATCAGGGCATTGGGATAAATTTCATGAAGAAATTTTTACCACGCATTCTGAAAGCAGAGATTATGCAGTAAAGCCGATGAATTGCCCGTGCCACATACAGGTGTACAATCAGGGCTTAAAAAGTTACCGAGATTTACCTTTAAAATTAGCTGAATTTGGTTCGTGTCATCGAAATGAGCCGTCAGGTACCTTGCATGGGTTAATGAGGGTTAGAAATTTTGTGCAGGACGATGCTCATATTTTTTGTACGGAAGAGCAAATCCAGTCTGAAGTTTCAGTGTTTATTGATCTGCTTTACAAGGTTTATGCCGATTTTGGTTTTACCTCAATCATTATTAAATTGTCTACTCGTCCTGAAAGGCGAGTGGGTAGCGATGAAGTGTGGGATAAATCTGAAAAAGCTTTGCAGGATGCTTTGGATTATAAAAATCTTGCTTGGGATTTACAGCCTGGGGAAGGCGCATTTTATGGGCCTAAAATTGAATTTTCATTAAAAGATTGTCTCGATAGGGTGTGGCAATGTGGCACAATTCAGGTTGATTTTTCTATGCCAGAGCGTCTGGATGCAAATTATGTGGCAGAAGATAATAGCCGAAAAACACCTGTGATGTTGCATCGTGCAATATTAGGTTCGATCGAGCGTTTTATTGGGATTTTAACGGAGCACCATGCTGGGCATTTTCCTGTTTGGCTGGCTCCAGTTCAAGTTGTATTTATGTCGATTTCTGAAAAACACAATGATTATTGTAAAAATCAAGCTGATATTTTAAAGCAAAAAGGTTATAGGATTGTGTTGGATTTAAGAAATGAAAAAATTGGTTTTAAAATTCGTGAGCAAACATTGAAAAAAATACCTTATTTGTTGATTGTAGGAGATAAGGAGATAGAAAAGGCGGAAGTTACTGTGAGAAAAACAGATGGTGAAAATATTGGTAGTATGAGTATTAAATCTCTTGAGCAGTTGCTGAATGATCATCCTTTGCAAAATAGAAAATAGTTTTTTTGTTTTTTAGGGGTAATTTTTCTTATTAGGGCTATAATCCTAGGATAATCACAGATGGATGTTTGCCTTGTTATTCCAAAAAAGGTAAACTGCGCTTAATTATGTAAAACTGAATTGGTGAATATAATGATGGTTATCCACTTATAGTTTTACGAGACTGGAGGAAGAAACAATCGCAAAGAAAGAAGCATGCAGAAATGGTGAAATTACATCTCCAAATGTAAGGGTCATTGATGCAGAAGGAAATCAAGCTGGCATTATGGAAATTGCTGATGCTTTAAAAGTTGCCGTAGAAGCAGGACTTGACCTGGTTGAGATTGCACCTAATGGGCAACCGCCTGTTTGTCGTGTAATGGATTTCGGAAAATTCAAGTTTGAACAGAATAAAAAGCAGCATGCGGCGAAGAAAAAGCAAAAACAAATCCAGATAAAAGAAATCAAGTTTCGTCCAGGAACGGATGAAGGAGACTATCAGGTAAAACTACGCAACCTGACTCGTTTCCTAAATCATGGGGATAAAGCAAAAATAACTGTAAGATTTAGAGGCCGGGAAATGGCTCACCGAGAATTAGGAATGCAAATGCTCAAGCGTATTGAAAAAGAGCTGTTTGAACTAGCAACGGTGGAGCAATATCCAAAAATGGAAGGTCGTCAAATGGTTATGATGTTAGCTCCTCGAAAATAAATGGCAAGTAAGCATAATTGCGTTAATAGTGTTATTGCGCTCAATATTATCGTTTACATTAATCAAACAATGCGGAGTATTAAAAAATGCCAAAATTAAAAACTAATCGAGGTGCTGCAAAACGTTTCAAGCGCACTTCAAATGGAAATTTTAAACGATCTCAATCCCATCGACGTCATATATTGACTAAGAAAAGCACAAAAAGAAAACGTCATCTTAGATCACCATCCGTGATCCATTCAAATGATGTTCAAAGTGTTAAAAAGTTATTACCCCATAGTTAATAGTTAAGGATTGAATTATGCCAAGAGTAAAAAGAGGCGTTACAGCACATGCTCGCCATAAAAAAGTATTAAAAGCTGCTAAAGGTTATTATGGTGCGCGTCGCAAAGTTTACCGAGTAGCCAAGCAAGCCGTTATTAAAGCTGGGCAATATGCTTATCGTGATAGAAAACAACGTAAAAGACAATTTAGGCAATTATGGATCACCCGTATCAATGCTGCAGCAAGAGATAATGGGTTATCTTATAGTCGATTAATTAATGGTCTTAAATTGGCATCAATTGAGATTGATCGAAAAGTACTGGCCGATATTGCTGTTTTTGATAAAGATGGTTTTAGTCAGCTTGTAGAGTCTGCAAAAACTGCCTTAGCAAATTAATTTACTGGATAGTTTTTTATTTTATAGCTAACTATTCTGCTTTTGTGGTGTGAATAGTTGCTATATTTTTGTCATAACTTGAAAGTACAAACTATACTTAGAAGTTGAAGAGCATATTCTCTTGCTTGATCTTTAAAATCTATTCTCGGTTAGCTGATTTTTTGACCGTAATTTCCCCTTTTTTGAGATTGATTATTAAGTTCAGTTTAAAGAGATAATTTTTGATAAAATGTATTGCTACAGGCTTGATTTTATTGTGAAAATCACGCACTCTACTTCTTCTAAAGAAAATCAACTTTTCAGAGATTTGAGATTAAATCTTTGGTGTTAATGCATTAAGGGGATAATAAATGGCATTGACTAAAGCACTTATGGCTGAAAAGCTTTTTGAAGAACTTGGGCTCAATAAACGCGAAGCCAAAGAAATGGTTGAGTTGTTTTTTGAAGAAGTGCGTTCTGCGCTGGAAAATGGTGAATCAGTTAAGCTGTCTGGATTTGGTAATTTTGATTTAAGGGATAAAAGTACACGCCCTGGAAGAAACCCAAAGACTGGAGAGGAAATTCCGATTACAGCAAGGCGCGTTGTAACCTTTAAGCCTGGGCAAAAATTAAAAGCACGAGTAGAAGCCTATGCTGGAACCAACACATAATATTGAATTACCGCCCATTCCTGCCAAGAGATATTTCACCATTGGTGAAGTTGGCGAGCTTTGCGGTGTTAAACCCCATGTATTGAGGTACTGGGAGCAAGAGTTTTCACAGTTAAAGCCTGTGAAAAGACGAGGTAATCGCCGTTATTACCAACGTCATGATGTCATGATGATTCGTCAAATTCGAAGTTTATTGTATGAACAAGGCTTTACTATTGGTGGCGCAAGACAAAAGCTGGAAGGTGATGGCGAAGCTGAGGATACTAAGAAGAATCACTCAGTGATACAGCAAATGAGAATTGAATTAGAAGAAATAGCTCAGTTGCTTAAGCGTTAATACACCAAGAAATATCGTAAATCGGGGCGTAGCGCAGCCTGGTAGCGCACATGCATGGGGTGCATGGGGTCGGAGGTTCGAATCCTCTCGCCCCGACCAAATATTTCTTTTTCTCTAAGGTAACGCGCAATAAATAAACTACCCATATTGCGCAGAAATTTTGTTTGTCTTTTTTGTTATAAAAATAGGCGTGTAGTCGTTCTACATAACTATTTTTGTGGCAAAAAAGACAGACAAAAGAGCAAGTAAGATGGGTAGTTTATTTGTTGCGAGTTGCCTAAGCTCAGGAACGAGCACAAAGTAATTTCCCTTTCTTGATTCATCTTCACTTTACCTGTAAATGATTTTCAACCATAAAAGCATCAGAATAGATGCAGGAATGGCTATTTCTACACTTCTGTTCAATCAGATCATTAGAATTTGAAAAAAATATGAACCAATAACGGGAAGTTATTTCGAGTCTGTTCCTTACCAAAAAACTTCATTGTCTATTGTTGTGTTTGATGGAGATATTGATTTTTGTTGATTGTTATCAATGATTATTCGTGCGGACTTTTTTGTTTCATTGGGTGCTTTTTTCTTTGGTACATATTCTATTCTAAAGGTTTCAAAGGTAGACTTAGATCCACCTGATGAAGCTAATAAACCTGTTTTTTTATCTATCCGTACAGTCACCATTTTTTCGGGTTGTTTTAATGGAGAATGAGGTGTATTTTTTAACGCATTTTTCATAAAATCCATCCACATGGGTAAGGCTGCTTTACCACCTGTTTCTCGGTTTCCCAGTGGGGTTGTTTCATCAAATCCAATCCAGCATATCGCAACTAATGATGGATGAAATCCATTGAACCAAGCATCTTTTTGGTCATTGGTTGTTCCTGTTTTTCCTGCAAGATCTTTTCGCCCTAGTTTTTTAGCACGCCTGCCAGTTCCATATCGTATAACGTCTCTGAGTATTGAGTTAATAATGAAGTTATTTTGTGGTGTAATTATCTGTTGAGCATAGACTGGTGTTGATTTTTCTTTCTGAATATCTTTATTTGTTAACTCTATTGTCTCATCAGTAAGGTTATTTTTCTCGGCTTCGGCTAAACATTCATCCTTGCAAACAGTGATTGGATTAGCCGTGTAAATGATTTGATTGAGTTCATTTTCAATTGTTTTTATAAAGTAGTGCTCTATTTTGTAACCACCATTAGCGAAGCTAGAATAGGCAACGGCTTGTTCAATGGGTTTGACTGTTCCACTGCCCAGAGAAAGAGATAGGTTTTTAGGTAATGATTGGTAGTCAAAGCCAAAGTGTGATGCATATTTTGCAGCATATCTTACTTTTATGTCTCTAAGAATTCGTATGGAAATTAGGTTTCTTGATTTGGCTAATCCTATTCTTAGGCGGGTTGGACCAAAAGATTTTCCACTGTAGTTTTCAGGTCGCCAAGTGCTTTCAAGTGATTTGTCACCAAAGACGACTGGTGCATCATTGATGAGTGTTGCTGGCGTATAGCCTTTTTCAAGTGCCGCAGAATAGATGAATGGTTTAAAGCCAGAGCCAGGTTGTCTCTGAGCCTGAGTGACTCTGTTGTATTTGCTTTGGTAAAAATTAAAGCCTCCTGTCAAAGCAGATATGGCGCCATTATTTGGCTTAAGTGCAACAATGGCTCCTTCAATTTGAGGGATTTGTGTTAATTTCCATTGATTTTTATCATCTGGTTTTATACGGATAATATCTCCTATCTTTAAAATGTCAGTTGCTTTTTTGGGTTTGGGTCCACGTTTATTAGGTGTTATATATTGACGCGCCCAAGCTATTGAATCCCAATTAAGATTGACTATTTCGTCATTTTTTAACTGAATTTGAATGGCTTTATCTTTAATGGATATGACATAAGCAGGTTTGAGTTGTTTGATGTCAGGTATGTGTTTTAATATGTTGTGTATATTTACGATAGATGTGTCTTCAATAAGGATATTTTTTTCAGCTCCGCGATAGCCATGACGTTCATCATATTGTAATAATGCTTGTTGAAGTGCATTGTTTGCATATTGTTGATGATCGCTACTGATTGTTGTTGTTACTTTATAGCCTTGTGTATAGGCTGTTTTGCCAAATTTTTCTAACATATAAGAACGAACCATTTCTGCAATGTAGGGTGCTTCAATATCAGGTTTGGTGGTATGTATTGATGCCGTTACAGGAGCTTTTTTTGCCTTGATAAATTCAGTGTTAGTGATGAATTCCAATTTTAGCATTCGTTCTAGGACATAATTACGACGAATAATCGCTCTTTTAGCATTGGTGACAGGGTTGTATGCCGAGGGCGCTTTGGGTAGACCTGCCAGCATTGCAAGTTGAGCTAGGTTAAGTTGTTTGAGAGGTTTGCCATAATAAACTTGTGCCGCTGAACCAATGCCATAAGCACGATGTCCCAAAAATATTTTGTTCAAGTAGAGTTGTAGAATAGTTTCTTTGCTGAGTTTTTGTTCAATTTTTATGGATAAAAATATTTCTTTTATTTTTCGAGATATTGTTTTTTTTCGAGTTAAGAAAAAATTTCTGGCTACCTGCATGGTGATTGTACTTCCACCTTGTTTTTTCTTTCCTGTGATGGCGTATTTTACGGCTGCTCGAATGAGTCCTTTAGGGTCAACGCCTATATGGCTATAAAAATTTTCATCTTCTGAGGCAATCACAGCTTGAATGATTTGCTTAGGAATATCCTTGATTTCGACGGGAATTCGATGTTTTTCACCAAATTCAGCAATCAATTTTCCGTCTTCTGCCAATACTTGAAGAGGAACTTGGTAATGTATATTGGATAAAATATCAATCGAAGGTAATTTGGGCGTGAGTGTGTAGTAGGCAGTGACAACGATAGTGACTCCAGCCAGAGTGCCTATTAAAAGTGAATAAAATAAAAATTTTAAAAGAAATTTCATAGGAGTGATGCGATACCTTTTAATAAAGCTGAGTTTTCAGGGATTATACAAAGCCACAAATAATTATCATAGTGTTTCAAAGTTTTTTGTGAGGATAAATAAAATTATTTAACTATTTTGTTAATAAATTAGCCAATTGATAGAAACTAACTATACTTTCAAAAAGCAGAGAAATATTTATTTTTCTAGAATAATTACCTATCAAATTGATAATACTTTGAGTTAAATGGTGTCGTCACAAAATAACTTAACTTAGTTTATAGGTGATAGAAATTACTTAGGGATGATTGCTCATCCCTTAATGAGAGTTTTTTATTATTGAGGTATCAAATGCTGTTTGGCACTAAAAAGAAACCTTTGCTCGGAATAGATATTAGTTCCACATCAGTCAAAGTGATTGAGCTATCAAGACAAGGTCATAAATATCGTGTAGATGGTTATGCCTCAGAGCCATTACCACCGAATGCCGTTGTGGAAAATAATATTGCTGATGTTGATGTGGTGGGAGATGCTCTGAAACGAGGACTTAAACGTTCAGGCACAAAGCTTAAGCAAGCCGCAGTAGCTGTTTCTGGTTCTGCGGTAATCACCAAAGTGATTACCATGGCATCGGATCTGAATGATGAAGATATGGAGGGGCAGATTCACCTAGAAGCCGACCAATATATTCCATATCCTTTGGAAGAAGTTAATCTGGATTTTGAAGTTATTGGTATTTCAGATAGAGGATCAGAGTTGGTTGATGTGTTGTTGGCAGCTTCTCGAAGAGAAAATGTGGATGATCGTGTTTTAACATTATCTTATGCAGGACTCGAAACAAAAATTGTAGATGTTGAAGCCTATGCGTTGGAAAATGCATTTTTGTTATTGGAAGCTCAAATTCCCAACACAGGACCAAATCAAATTGTTGCTGTTGCAGATATTGGTGCAACCACAACGACATTAACAATTTTCCAAAATAAAAGAATTATTTATACTCGTGAACAAGCTTTTGGCGGTAAACAATTGACAGAGGAAATTCAACGAAGATATGGATTGTCTTATGACGAGGCAGATTCTGCAAAAATGAGAGGAGGCTTGCCTGATGATTATGTTCCTGAAGTTTTGCAGCCTTTCCGAGAGGCCATTGCTCAACAAGTTAATCGATCGCTACAGTTCTTTTTTTCGGCGAGTCCCCACAGTGCTGTAGATCATATTGTTTTGGCGGGAGGGAGTGCCGCTATTCATGGAACCGATGAGTTGGTTGAACAAAAAGTTGGTTCAGATGTAACGGTTGCTAATCCTTTTATCAATATGACTCTTTCTGCAAGAGTGAAACCTCAAAATTTAAGCAATGATGCTCCAGGATTAATGATTGCATGTGGTTTGGCGTTAAGGAGTTTTGATTAAAATGGCTAGAATTAATTTATTGCCCTGGCGCGATGATCTACGCAAACAAAAACAGAAAAATTTTATCGTCGCAATGATGGCTTCATTAGGTGTCGTTGCTTTTGTTATGTTTAATGTTCATGGTTTTTATGAAAGTAATATCAGTACGCAAAAACAGCGTAATAATTATCTTTTAAATGAAATCAGTATCATGAACAAGAAAATCAAGGAAATAAAAGAGTTAGATACAACGCGTGAGAAACTTAAGCGCAGAATGGGAAAAATACAGCAATTGGAAGGCAGTCGAACAGTTATTGTCCACATATTTGATGAACTACCCAAAGTAATTCCTGAAGGTGTGTATTTAGAAACACTGTCACGTATTGGTAGTCAACTTACTATTAGTGGTATTGCTGATTCAGAAGGTCGTGTTTCAAATTTTATGAGGAGCTTAGAAGCTTCAGACTGGTTGAGTGATCCAAGATTAACCAATATTGAAACAATGAATGATAATAATGAGCAAGACAGTAAAGTGAAAAAGTTCACATTGTCATTCAGAGTTGTTACCGCCAATAAAAAAGAGGAGGACGACTCATGAGTTTTGTTGATGACTTAAATAATCTCGATATGGAGAATGTGGGTAGTTGGCCACTACCCGCAAAACTTATTGCCATTATTTTTATGAGTGCTGCATTGGCAGGAACATGGTATATGCTTGATACTCAGGATCAAATGGCAGAGCTTGAGAAGGTTGAACAAGAAGAAAGAAGGCATCGGCAGATGTTTGAGGGAAAACAAAAGCGGGTGGTTAATCTTGATTTGCTTAAACAACAACTCAAAGACATGGAAGAAACCTTTCAAGCAATGCGACGACAATTACCGAATAAAACAGAAGTGGATCGTTTATTAGATGACGTGTCCCAGACCGTTTTGGCCAGTGGGCTTGAGCAAGAGCAATTTCAGCCACAAAAAGAAATATTAAAAGATGATTATGCCGAATTACCCATTCGTTTGAAAATTTTTGGGCAGTACCATGAAATGGGGGATTTCGTCAGTGGGGTAGCTGCTTTGCCTCGTATTGTGACGGTGAATAATTTTTCTATTGTCAAAAAAGTCAAAGGTGAAAAAAATCAAAATAAAAAAGAAGATGTGTCATCTTTATTGATGACAACCACCGTGACGACCTATCGTTACCTTGATGAGGAGGAAGAATGATGGGAAGGATAAATATTAAAATAGCTCAATTATTTTTTATGTGTGGTTTTGTTGCCTTTTTAAGTGGATGTGGTGGGAATGAGTTAGATGATTTAAAAGAATATGTTGCCGAAGTAAAATCAAGAAAGCAAACTTCATTAGAGCAATTGCCTGAAATTAGACCTTCCGAAACTTTTTTGTACTCATCGAATGAACGACGTGATCCTTTTGTTGCCAGTGTACAAACAGAAGATACTGAAATTATTGATGAAAATGGGCCACACCCAGATTTTAAACGGCGTAAACAAGAATTGGAATCCTATAGTTTAGACAGTTTAAGAATGGTAGGTACAATGAGGCTTTCTAATATTATGTGGGCATTGATTAAAGCTCCAGGAGGAACGGTGCACCGAGTTCATGTGGATAATTACATGGGGCAAAATCATGGGCAAATCATCAGCATTAATGAAAATCAGATCGATTTGGTTGAGATTATTCCCAATGGATATGGTGGATGGAAAGAAAATCAATCTCAATTGGTTTTGTCGGAATAAAATAAAATTATCAAACTAATCATAAGATTCTCCGCAGAGTTAAAACTAATAATCTATAATTAGTGTTAGTTTATCTGTTTGAGAATACTGTTGGTCGTATACTTGTTGAAAATAAGAATAATAAAGCGTTATTTTGTTTAAAAATGACAATTACTGAATTTAAAAATTTTAATAACAAATTTTAATAACCCTAAAGGGAGAATAATAAAATGGTTAGAGAGTTGATCTTGCAGCGTCAATCACGCCAGCAAATAATGCAACAATATGGAAAACAAGTCTTGGGTTTTATGGGGTTAGTGGTCATTTTGTGTCTTGGTATTCAGCAAAAAGTTTTGGCAGAAGCCACTTTATCAGATATCAGTTTTTCACAGTTGCCAGGAGATAAAGTTCAATTGACCATGAAGTTATCAGAAGGCGTTACAGCTCCTGAAGCTTTCACTACCAATAATCCTGCTAATATATCCATTGATTTTAGGGGCGTGGCTAATGGAGTGAGTAATCGATCTCAGTCAATTGGTATTGGGGCAGTCAAGAATGTGACCGCCATAGAAGCTGGGGGGCGTACTAGGGTTGTTGTCAAATTAACTTCAATGGTGCCATACGATCTAACCACAGAAGGTAATGATGTTATTTTGACTCTGGGTAGTGTTGCTTCTTCTAAAGTCAGCAGTACGTCTAATCTTGTTACTTCAGGTGCTCGAGGGTTAAGTAATATTGATTTCCGTCGTGGCGAGGGTGGTGAAGGTCGTGTAGTTGTTACTTTATCTGACCCATCAACAGTTGTTGATATTAAAGAAAGAAATGGCAATGTAGTTGTCATGTTCATGAATACTGAATTACCTAATGAATTATCCAGAAGATTGGATGTTACTGACTTTTCTACTCCTGTCACTATTGTTGACGCTATCTCAGATGGTCGGAATGCCATGTTAAAGATTTCTGCAGTGGGTGAGTACGAGCATATAGCGTACCAGGCAGATGATACTTTTATCATTGAATTTAAAGCCATGACCAAAGAAGAGCAGGAAGCCATTAAGAAAAGTAAATTTAAATATACGGGTGAACGTTTATCTTTAAACTTTCAGGAAATTGAAGTCAGAGCTGTTTTACAATTATTAGCTGAGTTTACTAATTTAAATATGGTAACCAGTGATACGGTTGGTGGTAGTTTAACTTTAAGATTAAACAATGTTCCTTGGGATCAAGCATTGGATTTAATTTTGAAAACCAAAGGTCTGTCCATGAGAAAGGATGGCATGGTAATTTTGGTTGCGCCGACAGAAGAATTGGCTTCCAGAGAAAAACTAGAGCTTGAGGCGACTAAGCAAATTGAAGAATTGGCTCCTTTGCGATCGCAATTGGTTCAGGTTAATTATGCCAAAGCAGAAGATTTAGCTGAATTGTTGAAATCTGCAGAAAACAGATTGTTGTCTCCTCGTGGTCAGGTGACCGTTGATGAAAGAACAAATACTTTATTGATTCAAGATACTGCCATTAAGTTGGATGAAATCAGAGAGCTGATTACAAAACTGGATATTCCTGTTAAACAAGTATTAATAGAAGCCAGAATTGTTATAGCAGATGATGATTTTGCGAAAGACTTGGGTGTTCGTTTTGGTTTGAGTGGTACCAATGCTAAACCAAATGACACAGGTAATGAAAATAGATTTGTTGTGGGTGGTGGCGTGAGTGATAATGGCGTGGCATTTAAAAGCAATCCACAAAGAGCTATCGGTGGTTTTAATGATCCAACTGACACCGATGCATCTGATGGACAGGATATTGTTCCTTTGATAGGCGACTCTTCTAAAGCTGAAACTTTACTTTTCAACTTGCCAGCAGGTTCTGCAACCAGTGGTGTCAACTTGTTATTTGGTAAACTCAATAGTCATTTACTCAGACTTGAACTAACTGCCATGCAAAGTGAAGGTCGTGGACAAATTGTTTCTTCTCCAAAAATTATTACTTCAGATCAAAAAGAAGCCATTATCAAGTCTGGTACTCAAATACCTTACCAAGAAGCATCGTCCAGTGGTGCAACAACTACTTCATTTAAAGATGCTGTGTTAGAGCTTTCTGTTAAGCCTCATATCACTCCAGATGATCGTATTGTCATGGAATTAAAAATCCATAAAGATGCAGTGGGTGATATTGTTGGCAACATTCCATCAATCGATACCGATCAATTGACTACAGAGGTTTTGGTTGATAATGGTGAAACGGTTGTGTTGGGTGGTGTTTATACTCAGGAAAAAAGGGTTAAGAAAACGAAAGTTCCATTTTTCGGTGACTTGCCTTACATAGGTGCTTTGTTCAGACAAGAGCAAAATACAAAAACCAACAAAGAATTGTTGATTTTTGTCACACCTAGAATCTTGAAAGATAATTTAGGTCTTAACTAAGATTAAAGGCTTGCAAGCGTTGCAATTATCTGGCAATAATGCCCGTCATGGTTAACATGTCGGGCAATCTTTTTTTAGTCGGTCCAATGGGGTCAGGAAAAACGACAATCGGTCGTCAGCTTTCTATTGCGTTGGGAAAATCATTTTACGACAGCGATAAAGAAATCGAGTCTCAAACGGGCGCATCTGTTTCACTCATCTTTGATTTGGAGAAAGAAGAAGGATTCAGAAAACGCGAACAAAAAATGATCGTTAAATTGACCGAACTTCCTAATATTGTATTAGCAACTGGAGGGGGCGTCGTTATCAATGAAACCAATCGGCAGCTACTGACAAAAAATGGTGTTGTCATTTATCTGTACTGTCCAGTCGATCAACAATTAAAAAGAACGGAAAAAGATAAAACTCGCCCGTTATTACAAACTCCCAATCCTGAAGAAAAATTAATTCAGCTTTTCAAAGAAAGAGACCCACTTTATCGTAGTGTAGCGGATATTGTTGTTGAAACAGGTCAGGGGAAAGTTAGACTATTGGTTGAAAAAATACTAAAAAAATATAATGAATATTGTGGTAATGGTTAAGGTTTAGATAGCATGATTGAAAAACTACAGGTCGAATTAGGTGATAGAACTTATCCCATTTTTATTGGTTCTGATATTCTTCATCAATCTCAAAATTTTGTCCCCTATATAAAATCTAAACAAGTGCTTATTGTAAGCAATGTGACTGTTGCACCGTTGTATCTTGATAATATCAAATCGGTATTAACAGATTTCCAATGTCATGAAGTGATTTTGCCAGATGGTGAAGCGTATAAAACACTGGAAATATTGAATCTGGTTTTTGATTCATTATTACAAAATAGATTAAACAGGCAAGTGACGGTTGTTGCGTTAGGCGGTGGTGTGATTGGCGATATGGCAGGGTTTGCTGCGGCATGTTACCAACGAGGAGTTCCATTTATACAAGTTCCCACTACATTATTGTCTCAGGTTGACTCTTCTGTTGGTGGTAAAACAGGTGTTAATCATGCTCTAGGTAAAAATATGATTGGTGCTTTTTATCAGCCACAATGTGTGGTTATTGATACCAATACGTTGAATACCTTAGATGACCGGCAGTTATCGGCTGGCATTGCCGAAGTGATAAAATATGGTTTAATTAATGACCTGGAATTTTTTGTATGGCTGGAAAATAATATGCAGTCATTGTTAAATCGAAACCCAGAAAGTCTTCGTTATGCCATCAAAGCATCGTGTCAAAATAAAGCCAATGTGGTTGCAGAAGATGAAAAAGAAGCGGGTGTTAGGGCTTTATTGAATTTGGGTCATACATTTGGCCATGCGATAGAAACCAATGAAGGTTATGGGACTTGGTTGCATGGTGAGGCTGTTTCTATTGGTTTGTTGATGGCTGCAATTCTATCTTATAAACAGGGATGGATCACTGAAGATGACAAGAACCGAGTTCAGCAATGTTTAGCATCTGCAAATCTACCCTATAAAATACCTGAAAAAATGAATGCAGATGATTTTATTAAACTAATGTCTGTTGATAAAAAAGTGAAGGATGGAGTCATCAGGCTGGTATTAATGAAATCCATTGGCGAATCCTTCGTGACTTCTGAATACGATCATTCATTATTAATTGAAACACTGAACGGTGTCTAAACTAATTCAAAATCCTCCCTATATGCAACAAATGGGACTCAAAAGAGCGCCTTTTGCGGATTCTTCTGAGGGGCTATTTTATTTTCCTGAACCAACCTATAAGCAATGCATTGATCTATTGAATCTCACCGTGTCATTTACTGAAAAAATTTCAGTGGTGATTGGTGAAAATCAAAGTGGTAAAACAACCCTGATGAATGCTTTTCTTCAACAAAGTATCGATTCATGGCGTATCTGCTATTTTTCTGCAAGCAGTGAATTGCAACCCGTAGAAATTCTACAGCAAATTATCAAACAGTTTGAGTTAGTGATCCATCAAGCCGATGCAATACAAGTTATCAAGCAACTACAGAATAAACTCATTTCATTGTCTCAAACCAATCAAATACCCGTATTAATCATTGATAACGCTCATTTATTGTCGGTTGAAAATATTAAAAGAATTTTGGCTTTGTATGAGTTTGTTGATGAAAAGTCAAAAATACATCGGTTATTAAAAATAGTATTTTTTGGTGATACCTCACTAAAGCACAATTTAGCCGCCAAAGATATTCCTTATATGAATAGACAAGCGATTCACTGGATGAAAATGCCAACTATCTCCCCAGAGTTTATTTTTGACTACATTCATTATCGAATTAATGTCTCTGGTGGAGTGATTGATGAGTCTATTTATGATCAGCAACATATCAAACAAATTTATCAAGAGTCTCAAGGGCATCCAGGTATTATCAACGAGCAAGCTCATAAAGTATTGATGACCAAAAAGAGTTGGTTTTCGGGTCTGTTCTCTTCCAAAGAAAAGTTCGTGGCACTGTTACAAATTATTGGCAGTGTGCTTGGTATTATTGGACTGATTGCTGTATTGGTATTTCAAGATGAGATTAATCAATTTATTCAAGGTAGTGAAGAAGTTAGCCCTACTGTTAATAACAATAAGACAACAAAATTAAAAATAATTGAAAAGCCATTTCCCGAAAAAAAAATCATTAAAACAATTGGAACGAGTGAAAAATTAGAAGTTGAAGTATTAAAAAAAATTCCACAAGAGAAAAACTTGAGTAGTAACAAGCAACAAGAAAAAATAAAAGATAAAACAATTGCTCCCATTAAAAAAATAACACCTAAAGTGGTAGCATTAACGGTAAAGACGTCAAAAAAGCAAAAAATTAGTTTGTCCTGGAAAGATCATCAACGATGGTTGTTGCAGCAACCTGATATATTTTTCACTTTGCAATTGGTTGGAGTACATGAGGAATCTTCAATTTATAAGTTTGCAAAAGATTATAAAATTGATCAGGATGAATTGCTTTATTTTCATACCAAACGTAATGGAATTGATTGGTTTTCAATGTTGTATGGTGTGTATCCTGATAAAAAGATGGCTGAAAAAAAGATGAAAGAATTGACGACACAATTACAAGGTTTTCAGCCTTGGGTGAGAGACTTGGGATCGGTTAAGGCAGAAATTCAAAAGAATAATTAAGGTAAGGGGAAGCAAAATAAATAAATGTCCAAATTGCGCAGGATTTTTGTTCGCCTTTGAGGCGCAAAAATAGGCGTATAGTCGAACTACACAACTATTTTTGCAACAAAAAAGGTGGACAAAAAAACAAGCAAGCTGGATGTTTATTTATTGCACATCCCCTTATTGCGAGTTGCCTTATTAATGAGGTCAGTCAATTATGTCAAATTCACCACTTGAACACCCTCTATTTTTACCTCGCGCACGACTGAATGATCTATTTCAATCATTGCTTGATCATGGCTATCGAATTATGGCTCCCGTTGTTCGAGATGACAGCATTCTCTATCAGCAAATCAATTCAGCAGATGCCTTACCCCACGGAATTATTGATGACCGACATAATGGTAGCTACCAAATAGCTCAAGCCAAAACACCTCGATGTTTTGCTTGGAGCAATCCACAACAAAGTCTTAAGTCTTTTGTATTCAGCCCTGTTGAGATACTTTGGAAATCATTTTATAAAGACAATGAACTGGTATTTCAAGCAATCAAAGCAGAAGCCCAACCCACTGTTATTTTTGGTGTCAAGGGCTGTGATATAGCAGGGTTACAACTACTAGACCAGCATTTTTATCACAAAAAAACACCTGACACACACTATCAACAACGTAGAGACAACTTAATACTTTTTGGTATTAATTGTTTTCGCAGTGGTTCGCAATGTTTTTGTACCAATACAGGTGATGGACCCAACATATCCTCACCCAGTGACTGTATAATGAGCGAACTTGATGAGGGTTACATTATCCATCATGTCAATTCCCCTCTCACAGAAATTATTGATACGCTTCAGTTAAAATTAGCAACGACAGCTCAACAACAACAGGCAACCTATGAAAGCTCACAAGCTGCTTTAAGTCAGCAACAAAAATTACCCGAAATAACCGCAAACTCAGTTTTTGAACAATGGAGCCATCCTGTTTGGAATGACATTGCAGACACTTGTTTAGGCTGTGGTAATTGCACAACTGTTTGCCCTAGTTGTTTCTGTCATCAAGAATCTTCGGATGTTTCAATTGATTTAACGGAGTCATCTCAAACTCGAAGCTGGGACTCCTGTTTTACCACTCAACACAGCTATTTACATGGCTTTTACATCAGACCCGAAAGGTCACAACGTTACCGTCAATGGCTAAGCCACAAGTTCTCTGGATGGCAAAGCCAATTTGGTCGCATCGGTTGTACGGGTTGCGGTCGATGTGCTACATACTGCCCTGTTGGCATTGATCCCACCCAAGTTCTACAGACATTGTTCAAACGTCGTGGAGAACCCGCATGATTCACACACCCCAAACAGCGACCATAATGCAACGTACTCAGGAAACTAAAACTATTTTTTCATTACAATTGAGTTTTACTGATCCTCTCATCCAACGTAATTATCATTTCCACCCAGGACAATTTAACATGGTTTATCTCCATGGCATTGGAGAAATACCTATTTCAATTGTCTCTGATCCACGTCATAGCAATGGCATACAACACACCATACGTGTTGTCGGTCGTGTGACTCAAGCTTTATCCAAGCTGGTCGTGGGTGATAAAATAGGTATTCGTGGTCCCTTTGGAACGGGTTGGCCATTAGAAAAAAGCATTCGTAAAGACATTGTTTTTTTTACGGGTGGATTAGGCTGTGCACCCGTGGTTGCAGCTATTAAGTATGTTTTAAAACGTCGCAATCAATTTAATAAAGTGGTCATCATACAAGGCGTTAAACATGCAGATGACCTGATTTGGAAACAACAATATCAACAATGGCAAGCACAATCGGATGTTCAAATATTATTGGCCTCTGATGTTGCCAGCCCAGGATGGAAAGGCCATGTCGGCCCGCCAACTGAATTATTATGCCAGGCCGATTTCAACCCAGACAACTGTGCGTTGATGTTATGTGGCCCACAACCCATGATGATCGCAGTATGCCAACAACTTTCTGGTCAAGGTGTTCGTGAAAAAAACATTTGGCTAAGCTTAGAACGTAATATGCAATGTGGCAATGGGCAATGTGGCCATTGTCAAATCGGTCCATTATTTGCCTGCAAACAAGGACCTGTTTTTAATTTGGAAAAAGTAAAACCTTATCTGGATAAAATTGGCTTATGATTACTTTTGAGAATACTCAACCCACACTCGCCATTCATAAATTCACATCCTGTGATGGCTGTCAATTGTCCCTATTAAACTTAGGTCCTGATTTATTACAGCTGAGCAAATTGGTTAATATCCAACATTTTGTTGAAGCGGGTATTGTTTCACCAGACTGTAATGTTGACATTGCCTTGATTGAGGGTAGCATTTCAACCAATGCAGAAATTGAAAGAATCCGCGCTATCCGTGCTCAAAGCCATTACATTGTTGCATTAGGAGCCTGTGCAACGGCTGGCGGCATTCAAGCCTTGCGCAATATGGCTGATGGAGATGCTTGGCTGGCAGATATCTACCCAAACACTGAAGCATTAGATAGCCTGACCACATCCCAACCCATTGCGGACTATATTCGTGTTGATTTTGAATTGCGTGGTTGCCCCGTTAATGAAAAACAAATTACCCAGTTTCTTTTACAACTGGCTCAAGGTGTCAAACCAAAAACGGTTGATCAACCTGTTTGCCTGACATGTAAACAAAAGAATATTGCTTGTTTGATGATAACAAAAAAAATTCCCTGTATGGGGCCAGTAACTCAAACAGGTTGCGACGCTTTATGCCCCAGTCATCAACGAGGTTGTTTTGCTTGTTATGGGCCGATTGAGCAAGCCAATATTGATTCATTAACCGAACATTTTAAGCATTTAGGAATTTCTGCCAAAGCAATAAAAAATAAACTGTTAAATATTAATAATCAACCCAGTGATTTTTATAAAACAGCTAGGAGGATGTCAGAGAACTCAGGTTTTCGTCAAATCAAGGCATAAAATTGTCGAAAAAGCACAGTTTACGGGTGTAAATGAGTATTTTGAGACCATTTTTTAACGCAGAGTTGGCGGAAAGATGAGTTTTCGGACAACCTCCTAGGAGGCTGTCCGAGAACTCAGGTTTTCGTCAAATCAAGGCATAAAATTGTCGAAAAAGCGCAGTTTACGGGTGTAAATGAGTATTTTGAGACCATTTTTTAACGCAGAGTTGGCGGAAAGATGAGTTTTCGGACAGCCTCCTAGCCAACTTGACTCGGAAATAAACAATGAATGATGCGATTAACATTAAAGTCCCTATTTTAGCCCGTGTAGAAGGTGAAGGCGCTTTAGAACTTAAAATTCAGAATAACAGCATCAAAACCCTGCAATTACGCATTTTTGAACCTCCACGATTATTTGAAAAACTTCTCATTGGCAGACATGTTGAAGAACTACCTGATTTGGTCGCCAGAATTTGTGGAATCTGTCCTGTCGCTTATCAAATGAGTGCCGTTCATGCCGTAGAGTCTCTGGCAAATTATTCTATCCCCTCTTGGCTACATGAATTAAGACGCCTACTTTATTGTGGAGAATGGATAGAAAGTCACGCCTTACACATCCATTTATTGGCAGCACCTGACTTTTTAGGTTTCAGCAACGTCATTGAAATGGCTGAAAAACACCCACAGGAAGTCAATAGAGGACTCACCCTTCAAGCCATCGGCAATGATATTATTCAATTAATTGGTGCCCGATCAGTACATCCTATTGGTGTAAAAATTGGTGGATTTCATAAAATACCAGAAACCTCACAACTACAAGCATTGTTACAAAAAATTGAAGTTGCTATTCCAGCAGCACAAGACATGCTGACATGGACAATTGCGATGCAACGACCACACTTTGACAATAAGCTCGCCAGTGTCTGCCTCCATCATGCTGATGAGTATCCAATGAACCGAGGTAATATTATCTCATCAGAAGGTTTAAACATCGACATCACTGATTATGAAAAATATTTCAAGGAATTTCAGGTTGATTATTCGACCGCTTTACATTCGCAATTGAATCAACATGCTTATCTACTCGGACCACTCGCACGGGTCAATCTTAATTTTCAACAATTACCCACTGAAATTCATGAAATTCTGGCACGACAGGGCTACACCTTACCAAACCATAATTTATTTGATGGCATGATTGCTCGCACCATTGAGTTACTTTATGCTTTATATGAAGCCCAACGAATCATTAAAAATAATGATTTTTCAAACACAAAAACACCTGAAATCAAACTAAAATCAGGTATTGCAATCGGCTGTACCGAAGCACCCAGAGGACTATTATGGCATCGTTATGATATTGACGAAGAAGGCTACATTAAATACGCCAAGCTGGTACCGCCGACCAGCCAAAATCAGGGACACATTGAACATTCACTGAAACAATCACTGACCGAATTTGGACTTGATAAGTCACCTGATGAACTCAAACAATATGCAGAACAAATGATTCGAAATTATGACCCTTGCATTTCATGTGCAACCCATTTTCTAAAACTCAAAATTATCCATGAATCATAAATTAGACCCGCAAGATAGCATTAAAATCATTGGTATTGGCAACGCTTATCCCCCAGATAACTTAGGTCACCTCATTGCTCATCAAATAGAGCAGAAAAAGTTAATTTCGGCTCATCTCCACCCTCAATTTTTATATGTACATTCACCAACACCTGAACTATTCAACATCATAGATAATTCGCCAACATTTTATATTGATGCCATGAAATCAGGACAAAAACCAGGCAGTATCCATTGCTTAACATTGCCACAAATTTTATGTCATCAAAGCTCTATTTCAAGCCATGAAATAGGATTAATCCATAGTTTAAAACTGATCCATAGTTTGAAAAATGAGATAAACACAATGGCTATTTTTGGAATAGAAGTCAGTGAGGATAGTTTTTTAGATGACAAATATTGTATTAACACGGCAAACATCATTGCCGATGAAATCAATTTGAGGAGTCAAAGTTTAAACTCAAGATGCTTTAAAAAATAAAATTGTACGTCAATCTGACGCATGCTATGGTTTTATATAAGAAAAATACAGAGGGCTTGGAAATGGCGACAAAAACAGAACGCACAGAAGCTAGGTTTATGCCTGAAATAAAACATTTAGCAGAGAGAGCCGCCTTAGTTAGTGGCTTAACGTTAACTGATTATTTGGCAAAACTGGTTAGAGAAGATGCTCCCAAAACATTACAAGCTTACACAGAAATTCAACTAACTAACCAACAATTTGATCACTTTATTAAAATTTGTAAAGCAGCAGAAGAACCAAGCAAAAAAATCATAGATGCAGCTAAGGAACTGGATGTAGAAGGTTTTTAAATTGAAATTATGCCAGTCATTTGTTCCCGTTAACAAAACAAAGCATTTAATTAAAAATTTTGATTGTGGAAAGCCAGAAATGAATATTTTTTTATCTAGGTTTTCAGTGAAACATGCAAAATTAGGTTTGAGTAAAACTCTTGTACTTCCTCACGAAAAAACTGCAGGAAATAAATCACTTATTGCCTCTTATTATACATTGGCAGCTTCAACAGTATCAAGCCAAGACCTTCCTACGACACAAAGTCTTCCTCGTCACCCTATTCCCGTTGCATTACTTGCTAGGAGGCTGTCCGAGAACGCAGGTTTTTGTCAAATCAAGGCATAAAATTATCGAAAAAGCGCAGTTTACGTGTGTAAATGAGCATTTCGAGACCATTTTTAACGCAGAGTTGGCGGAAAGATGAGTTTTCGGACAGCCTCCTAGTCCATTTGCTTTGGCCGTTTCAAAAGAAATCAGCCAACGCTTATCTAGCTATTACAGTTCCAAATATTAGTTTCAACTAAATCGGCACTAAGGAACGGGCACGAAATAACTTACGGTTCTTGGCTTTAGTTTTAGTTTTAGGTTTATGTTATATTTAAACGACCTGATTGAGCAAAATTGACGATGTAGTCGCTCTACATAACTATGTTTGTGGCAAAGAAGACGGACAAAAGAGTTTTATGCCCTTTGGGTGCAAGTAAGATGGGTAGTTTATTTATTGCGAGTTACCTAAGAACCTGAAGTTATTTTGTGCCCGTTCCTTGTATACTAAGCCCAATAAGCGCTACAAAAAATTAAAAATATAGTTATAACTTACATTGAGCGGGTTGGCATTTTACTTTTTACATTATAATACGACCAAAAACCATGTTTTCAGCGGTAAAGTGCATAAGTGATAACGCATCCTCCGATAAAAACAACTCATTATCGGTAAATGCACTATTGCTTACAAACCCTATCAAAACCTAATAACCTTCAACTATTTGATGATATTAAATATTTAATTCTAAAAAAACAAAACAGCCCCCACTCAATGTGGGTCGTGATTGCTTAATAATAATTAACATACAAGGGACAATTCAAAACAGGGTAATCGAAAAACAGCAAAACAAAACCGATTGCCAATCGGTTTTAATTGTGTAATTATATTTATAAATTGGCTATTAAGTGGTTTGATTCAATGCAGTTAGGTGAATTAGAAAAATTGGTTTTACAGTATTTGTGGCGTCATAAAATAGGTGATGCTAAAAAAGTACATGCTTTTTTTGAGAAAAGCCGAGGCGGTTCGTTAAATACGATTCAAAGTACCTTAGACCGACTGTTTAAAAAAGGCTTATTGTCTCGTGAAAAACAAGGTCACGCTTTTGTGTACAGTGCACAAATAAACCGTGAAGCGTTGATTGCGAAACTGATTAAAAATATAACCAGTGATTTTATTGGACACGATGAAAATAGCTTAATTACCGCATTTTCTTCCGTATCATCTGAATTAAATGAAAAGCAATTAAGTGAATTAGAAGCAATGATTCATGAACAACTCACCCAGCTTAAAAATCGAGACCACGAATGATTGTTGGTCAATGGGGTATCATCCTAAATGTGATGACCATGGCAATCATTGCCATGCTGGTTGCTATTGGCACGACGTCACTTTTATTGACGATAATATTAAATAAGTCTGTTGATGAATTACAACTTGAAGCAAGAAAACAGCTGTTGTGGTTTATGGTATCAACACCCTGGATAATCGCCCTGACGACAGCAGTCCTGTATTACGTTATTTTTATATTTGAATACGATCATTATTTGTCGCCCTTGGTCTCTCACTGGCATCACATGGCTATTTTTCAAATACAAAGCTGGCATGGTTTTAGCCTTATATTATTTAGTATTATGATCGTTTCTGTGTTGGGTAAAAAAATCACATTAGTTTATCGCTCAAGTCAGCAGTTATCGGTATTGCAATCTTTAAGCATTAAGCAAAAAGATGGTTCCTACTTAATTGAATCTAACGTAATCAATGCTTTTACCTGTGGTCTATTGAAACCTGTCTGTTATTTAACAAGCGCATTAAAAGCAGGCCTGAATAAAGAAGAATTATCGATGGTGCAAATTCATGAAAATGCACATATTAAAAGTTATGATCCGATTAAAAAATTATTATTTCAATTATTGTCATCTTTTTATCCTGTTTATATTCGCAAGACATTATTGGTTAAATTTTCCATTGTGATGGAACAAATGGCGGATAGACAAGTGGTACTTTCAGGTTATGATAATCACCAGGTTGCTTCAACTTTGGTCAAGGTTGCAAGGGGCAATTTATCTCAAAACAAATTATCACCGTTGATTGCTGTCAATTTTTATGCGGATGCGCTTGAAGCACGAGTTAGATACTTAATGAGTGACCAAGGTGAGCGTAAAAATTCACATTTCATCATTCTATCCTCCTTGACTTGTCTACTCCTTTTATCGGTATTTTCAGTCGATAGCCTGTATCACTTAATCGAACATATTTTAAATCACTAGAGCACATGATGTTTCAATTTCCTTATAAACGCACACATAAAAAACCGACCTCAAATCGGTTTTACAGAGAACCATTTTTGTTGATGATATTGATCGCAATATTTCCTCATCTAACCGCTGCTGCCCAAAATGAATCTCCGCCGCTCACTTTAAAGCAAGCTATAACGTTAAGTCTTCAACAACACCCCGAACTTAAACCATTTATCCATCGTAAATTTGAAATGGAAGGTGATATAACACAAGCAAAAGTGGGAACATTTCCCAAGTTTGATTTAGCCTTGGATGACCTGCTTGGCAGTGGCAAACATTCAGGCTTTAAAAACGCACAAACCACACTGAGTATCTCCTGGCTACAGGATAAAAGTTTGATCAAAAACAAAGTCAATATCGCTCAACATAAAAGTTTGTCTGTAGAAATAGAACAGCAATTAACCGTGTTAGATATAGCGGCGGAAACGGCACAATTGT